>Ga0182030_10000014_pt1 | contig 210124 bp, 200 predicted proteins | sample 812S3MmetaG_FD_121299 | JGI IMG/M metagenome (GOLD analysis project Ga0182030, IMG submission 121299) | Permafrost microbial communities from Stordalen Mire, Sweden - 812S3M metaG (Illumina Assembly) | ecosystem: Environmental > Terrestrial > Soil > Wetlands > Permafrost | place: Sweden...
CGAATTGCTCTCCACAGTAGCCAACCACAACGACCCCAACCACACCCCCTCCGCTCCCAACGACAACGCCGCCGCGATCTGCCGACCCGAACCAATCCCCCCCGCTGCCAACACCGGCACCGGCGCCACCGCATCTACCACCTCAGGCACCAGCACCATCGTCGCCACCTCCCCCGTATGCCCACCCGCCTCATACCCCTGCGCCACAATAATGTCCACCCCACTATTCACATGACGCTGCGCATGCTGCGATTTCCCGGCCAACGCCGCCACCTTGATCCCCTGGGCATGCGCCCGGTCGATCACATCCCGAGGCGGCGAGCCCAACGCATTCGCGATCAACCCGATCGGATGAGCCAACGCCACCTCCACATGACCCCGAGCCACGTCCTCAGCCCACCCAATCACCCCACCAGAACCCTCACCCTCCGGCAACGACGCCACCCCGAACCGCTCCATCAACTCATCTACAAACGCGCGATGACGATCCGGGATCATGGCATTAATCTGCACAATCAAATCCTCAGGACTCGAACCATGCACATCAACCGCCCGCTGCGGCATCACCGTATCCACCCCATACGGCATACCCCCCACATGCTCATCAATCCACGACAACTCGATCTCCAACTGCTCCGCCGAAAAACCCACCGCCCCCAACACACCCAAACCCCCCGCCCTCGACACCGCAACCGCCACATCACGACAATGAGTAAACGCAAAAATCGGGTACTCGATACCGAACATGTCACAAAGCGATGTGTGCACTGGCTCTCCCCTGTCTAGCTTGACCCTGAAAGTTATGTAGGGATCGTTATCTAACTGCTGGACTCTGATAGAACCACCCCTGTGGCTCGAACGCAAGCGGAACGTCGCGATGAAACCCGGCGACGGCTCTTGGAGGCGGCGTCCAACTTGATCGCGCAGCGGGGTATGGCCGGAGTGTCGGTCGACGCCCTCGCTGAGCGAGCAGACCGGACGTCTGGTGCGATCTACGCCCATTTCGGCGGCAAGGACGGACTCCTGCTCGCGCTTCTCGATGAGTGGCGCGACGCTACCTCCGAGGCCATCATGGCCGACTTCGAGGCTGACGCCGAACTCGAGGACCGGCTCAGATCGCTGTGGCGGAACTTCGTCGCCCCCGCATCCGATCCCGCAGGCATGTGGGTACTCCTAGAACACGAGTTATGGCTTTATGTCTGCCGTAACCCCGACGCTCTACAACGGGTCGCCCAGCGCTACCAGCAGGCCAGCACCAGCCTGGCTCAAGCCCTCCGCCCCGACGACTCGGGGGGCCTCGGCAGACTTCTCATCGCGCTACTCATCGGTCTGGAAATGCAGCGACGCCTCGACCCTGAGGCGGTGCCCGACGAGTTGGCTATCGCCGGTCTCAAAGCCCTCGTAGGCGGCGCTGAGTTGCTAGCCGGCGGATTGACGGGTCATCGGGGAGTTTCTACGTGAGGGTGTCTTCGGGCTGACGATCTCCACGCGTTCCCTGGCCCTTCCCTCCCACGAACGGTCCACCAACCCGGGGAGAGGTCTTCCTTTCGCCGCGGTGAAGCTCCGATAGGACATTGGCCGAAAAAGCTTCTCTGAACATCGACCCACGCGCCGCGAGAGAACGCGCTCGCTGAAGGGGTTCAGATCGCCCCAGCGGCTGGCGCGAGTCCCCGGTGGATGATCCCCACGATCTGATCGGCGATCAGCTCGAGTGGCGCTTGTTCAGCGGTAGAGATCAGCTGCATGCCGATCCCACGGAGAAGTCCGAGCACCGACACCGCGACCGCCTCCGCATCGACGCCGGCCCGAATCGATCCGTCGTCAATACCGTTGCGGACATAGCTGGCGAGCAGGCCACGAACCGACGCGTCGCTCTGCGCGAACAGCGGGGCGAGAAAAGGGTCCGATGCCACAGCTTCGGACCACAGCAACAGGAAGGCCTGGGGCGCGGGGGCGCGCTCGCGAAGGGTCATCAGGTAGGTCGACATGAACAAGGAGAGCTGGTCGAGCCCGCTCGAATCGATGATCGGCAGATCCAAGCGCTGCGCATGTCGAACGACCGCGGCGAGGAGCTGTTGCTTGCCCCCGAAGTGGTGGCTCACGATGCCGCTGCTGTACCCGGCCAGACGACCGACCTCGGCGAGCGAGACCCGCCGCGAGCCTCGCTCGGCGATCAGGGCCATCGCCGCGGCAAGGACCCGCTGCTCGGTCTCAGAACGTCGCTGTTGCTGGCTGCGTCGTCCATCTTCCTTGGGCACAACCCTGCCTCCTCAACCTTTGACCAGCATGGCGGTCGCTGACGATACCTATATGGGCAACGCACTGGAGCGCCACGACAAGATACTTATGTAATAGTTACTAAGTAAGTGTACACTGGTCGACACGCTCACGGAGTCTGGTCACGTCTCCCCTGAGTCTCAAGATCCGGTACCAGGAGCGCAGCGATACACGCTCGAACGCCGCACGGCCAACTCCGCAATCAACTAAGAGGAAACATGCCCACCACCGAGATAAATCAACTAGGTCTAGACGCTGCCGTCGCCGCTATCGCGCCGGGGAGCCCGGTCTTCATGATCAACCTGCTGCGGTTCCGTGACCAGGCCGACTACGGCGACCACAGGGACCTTGAACCATGCACCGGTCGCGAGGCCTACTTCGCCAGATACCTGCTGGCCTTCAACGAAACGGCACATGCCTACGGCACCACTGAACTGGTCTTCGGAGGCAACGTGATCGGCAATGTTGTCGGTCCATTCGACGAAGCTTGGGACGGTATCGGCCTGGTCCGATACCCGAACATCCAAGTATTCCAAGCCCTCATCGCCGACCCCGCTTATCTCCTGCAGGCAGAGCCGCATCGAGTCGCGGCTCTCGCCGACTGGCGCCTCTACGCTACGACGAGCCTCCTTTGATGAGACGATCTCCGGCCGCCCCACGGACACCTCTTTGACGGGGATGATCCCGGACGGAACCCAGCGCCCGTATAACCGCCGGGATGCGCCGCACTCTCTTTGTCCGACGTCGTGGACGGATGTCGGCTTGAAGTGCCCGAACGATCGCAGTCGCTGCTGGCCGAAATCGAGAGTTTCACCACCCTACCTGCTCGATCTCAAGATCGCTCCGCCCGAGGTCGAGAAATCACCGATTGATGGGTCCGGCCCCAGTCACTTCCCGGCCGCCGCGATCGACCCACCGGCGACTGCGACGTCCGCTGGATTTGGGATGAGGTCGAGGGAGTGCCGGATGTGGGACCTGGCAACCTTCTCGGCCGCCTCCTCGTCCCCACGATGGATCGCAAGGTAGATCGCTTCGTGCTCCGATATGGCCGTTTGAGCGTTTTTCTTCGCATCGACGACATTTCGTCTACCAAACCCGATGTGTCGCGGAAAGGAATCCCGCAGCGAGGCCGCGGTCAGTCGAACGAGTTGCATCTCCCCTTGAAGGCGGCTGTTCCCGCAATGAGTCAAAATACTTGAGTGAAATCCGGTGTGCGCGGCGAAGAACGCCTCGCCCTTGAGAGGCATGATGCTCTGTGACATGGTCTGGAGATAGGCAGATAGCTCTCGATCAGCCTCGGGGCTTAGCCCTCGCCTGGCGAGCAGGCTGGCCGCGAGGCCGTCGATCACTTCACGAATCTCGTAGAGTTCGAGGAGCTCGTCCCCTGAGAAACTCACTACCTCGACCGTGCCGTTACCATCAGATACGCGAATGAGTCCATCCTGCTCCAGGACCCGAATCGCTTCGCGCAGGGGCGTACGGCTGACCCCCAGCCGTTCGGCCAGGTCGGTCTGAACCAATCGTGTACCGGCCGGGATCTTGTTCGAGAGGATCATCTCCCGCAGCACATGGGTAACTTGGTCGACGAGACGTGGACGCCCATCAAAGCGAAACTGGTCCGCCAGCTCCGAAGGTCGTTCCGACATACTCTCTACTCTCTCCAGGACGAGACGACTAAAATTGCGCGCTTGCTTCTTGCGCGCCACCGATGATACTCGCCTTCTGCCCCTAAGCAGCGATGCAGAGCGCAATGGCTCACCACCTGGGCGGGTTGGGTGCTGGGGACGACCTCGCCGCAGCCGCGCTTGGCGCGCCTGTCTTCAACACCGACCCCCGGACCCTTCCCACCCAAGTCGACCTGCCCTTGGGCCGAACACACGTACGGTCCGCCTCGTGGGCTGAGCGCGCCGCGGTCTTGGCCGTGCCCCCACACCGCTGGTATCGCTGCGGCAGCAGTCTCCCCCGGGCCGGGAGCTCCCGTGCTCCGACACCCGGTCTTCGCCGCGCTCGAACTCGCCCGCGACCCCGGACGCGGCCGCCAGATCCTGGCGCAGTCGATCTGCAAATCCATGGTTGCGAACGTTATTTGCTCGCATGCTCGGATCAGCACTTACTCGCGAAAGAGCAGGCCAGTGTTTGTGTCGACGGGCTCCGAAGGGCATCGCGGGGCCGTTCCGGGCACGAAATGAGTCACGTGAATCAGGACACCGGAGGCTCAGGAACAGTCCCAACCTGTCCCGGATGCCCGGGCTCGCGAGCACCGGAGCGGCAGTGGCGGCAACCAACATCCGACGCGCTTCTTGCAGAAGCCTACGAAGCCAGCAAGCTTGCGCACACCCGACGGGTCCCCACCACCCAGGGGCTCACCGTCCACGCCCGCACCCTCACCGAACCCATGTCACGATATCTTGCCAAGAGGGTCCATTGCGGCGACGGCACCGCCATCGACAAGGATGTCACTGCCAGTTATATAGCTTGCTTGGTCCGAGCAGAGGAACGCGATAACAGCGGCGAGTTCTTCGGGTCGACCGATTCTGGCCAGGGCGCTTCCTTGCACGATCTCTTCGGTGCCGGCGGTCTTGTCCGTTTCGAGTTTGCCCATTGGCGTGTCGACCACGCCCGGCGAGACCGACACGATGCGCGCTCCGCGGCTCCCCCAGTCGGGGGCCAGTCGGCGGACTAGGCGGATGACGCCCAACTTGGAAAGCATGTAGGCCGTGGCAGGGTCGTTCGTAATCGCGGCGTCAGGAGTGCTGAGCGGATCGTCCAGTTGGCGGACGGTCTCTGCGGGCCAAACACCGAGATGTCCCGCCATCGACGCGACACATACCGCCACGACACCCGCGGTCACATGCCGATCGAATGCCTGGAGCACCCTGGCCGTTCCGGCGAGGTTCACATCAAAGATCGTCCGGGCGTCGGCCATAGCCGGTGAGACCCCTGCGGTCACGACCAGAGCGGACAGGTTTTGGATCGAGTTCGCCAAGCTGACCAAGGAGGCAGGTTCTGTGAGATCGCAAAACATGTCGCCGCCGAACCGATCAGCAACAATCGTTTCGCCGGGAAGCATCGTGGCCACCGAGGCGCCGATGCCCGACGCGCCGCCCACGACGACATTCATCCTGCTTTGGGCTTCCGGAAGGCCCCATCGACCAACCCGTGGAACTGGTCCAAGGTGAGAGTCCCCACGCTGAAGTCTCGATCGGTCCCGAGCAGCACGTGTTCGTTTACCAGCACCGAGAAAAGGTGGGCGAGCGCGAAGGTGTCGCCATCACGAACCTCGCCGGCTTTTTGCCCGTCACCGACGAGGCGGGCGAGCAGCATCGTCGCCGTGGTGAAATAGCCATCGACCTCGTCGCCGTATCCGGCGAGCGCGGGACCAAGGATCGCCGGGCTGCCCGTGACATGTCGGAGCAAACCCCGAAACTGGGGGTGGGCTTCGAAAAAAGCCACCGTCACCTGGACGATGCCGTGAAGTTTCTCGAGCGGGGATCGGTCGCCGACCGCTACCGATTCCAGGGCCCCGACAAGCTCGGCGCCTCGTCGTGTCAGCGTCTCCGACACCAGATGCTGCTTGTTGTCGAAGAACAGGTAGATAGCTGCGGTGGAGTACCCCGACAGGAGAGCGATCTGGCGTAGCGACCCGTCGCGGACGCCGTGCTCGCCGAAGACCCGCTCGGCGGCGTCGAGGATCTCCGCCCGGTTCTCGGCCCGCCGAGCGGAACGCCGCTCGGCGCGAGGATCGGACATCGACTCCGAGCCGAGCGGGACCTTGTGTACTGAACTCACGTTCAGTATTATAGACGATAAATCATGACTGGGAAACCTCAGAACCGGAGAACGTTGCCGTATGGGTGAGAGCAAGGCGGTCGCCGCCATCCGCTCGGCGGTGGAAGCGCTCAACGGCGGCGACATCGACGGTTATCTCGATCACTTCAATCCGTCGTGTCGACGCTGGATCGTCGGGGTCGACCAACCGCTGTCCCTCGCCGAGGTGAGCGATGGCCTCCGGGACTTGCACGCCGCCTTCGAAGGCCTGCAACTCGAAGAGGACCTTCTCTTCGGTGATGACCGGTTCGCGTGCGTTTGTTGGCGGATGCGAGGTCGCCACGTGGATGACTACCTCGGGATCGCTCCCTCGGGGCGAACGATCGAGGTGGAGACCTGCGAGATCTACGAGCTCGACCAGCACCTCGTGGTCACCACGCGAACCTACGGAGACCTCGGACAGCTCTTTCGCCAAATCAGCGTCGATGAAAGTCACTGCGCATGACCGGAGCCATTCCCGGCACACTGCTGTTGGCTCCCGAAATGATCGATGATCCCTATCCCTTGTACCGGAGGCTTCACGCCGAGGCACCGGTGTGGGAGATCGCCGGCACCGGCCTATTCGCGGTCAGCACGTACCGGCTCGTCGCCGAAGCAACCGGCCGCCCAGAAGACTTCTCCTCGAATATCAGTTGCCTTCTCTACCGAGACGACGATGGTCTTCCCCGCCGCTTCTCCTACGGCGACGCCGGCGTCCAAGCGCTCGCCACGGCCGACCCCCCGATGCACGCCTTGCACCGCAAGACCGTCTTCCCCGAACTGATCGCAAAGCGAATGGCCGAACTGGAACCCATGGTCCTCGACCTCGCCAACCGCTGCGTGACACGAGCACTGCAAGCGGAGACCGTCGAGTTCATGGCCGAAATCGGCAATATCGTGCCAATCTCGATGATCAGCCAGCTCATCGGGTTTCACGACAGCGACCCCGACTTACTCCTGGGTGCCGCAGCCGACTCCGTCGCCATGCTGGGATCGACGCTTTCCTTTGATGAACTGATGGAGCGCATCGCCCGCACCGGCGAGATCCAGTCGTGGATCGCCGATCAACTCTCGACCGCCGTCAACGAACCGGGAGACAACCTGCTCGGCGCCGTCGCTCGCGGGATCCTCAAGGGGGTCTTCGACGAAACGGAGGCCAACGTCATCCTGCACACATTGCTGAGCGCCGGCGGCGAGTCGACAACCAGTCTCCTCGGCAGCGCCGTGCACCTCCTGGCCCAACATCAAGACCTTCAACAACATCTCCGTCAGAACCTCGAACAGGTACCTGCGTTTATCGAAGAGACCCTGCGCCTAGAATCGCCGTTCCGCTACCTCATGCGTTCCGTCCCCAATGATACGACGCTCCGCGCCACGGATATTCCGGCAGACTCGACCGTACTGTTGCTCTGGGCCGCCGCAAACCGCGACCCGAACCAGTTCGAACGACCCGACGACGTCGACCTAGCGCGACGCGCACCACGTGGCCACATAGCATTCGGGCGAGGCATCCACCACTGCGTCGGTGCGCCCCTTGCTCGCATCGAGGCGCGCGGTGTGCTGACAGTGCTGCTCCAAAGGACCACGAACATCACCCTCGAACCCGAACGTCCTGCCAAGTGGATGAACAGTCTTCTGGTCCGACGCCTGGAACAGCTCCCCGTACGATTGGCCGCCCATCACTGAGATCCCATCAACTCGCACCCAGTAGCCAAGAGCGACTAGCACGCGCCTCACGGCGATTGCCAAGCCCCCGCCGCAGTAGCCCATCAACGATGTCCTCTGATCAGAGCGCAGGCCCAGATCACGTGATGCCCGGGCTGAGCGATTTGTCATGCGCGTCGACTAACCCGTAGGCCTTCAAGGGGACCCAAGTTTTGATGTCCATCGCGAACGCAGCCTGGCAGTTGATGTGCGACCAGTCCGCCCGATGATTGACAGGACCGAGACGTGTCTGCAGGGGGAGCCGGGCAAAGATCTTAGTTGGGTGCGACGTGAACGAGCGGGCGGTTATCAGCACGATGTTGCGGTCGGTGATAGCGATCACGAGGAACTGGTTCGCTGCGGCCATCGGGTCCCGTTAGGGTTGCGGCGATCGGGGACTGGGTCGTCGCCTGCTTGCCCCGCAAACCAATACACCAGCCGTTCCTCCGGCTCCAGGAGCTCTTTGGTGAGCCCCACCATCTTGTCTTGTCGTTTCTTCGCTCGCGCCTTATACATTTTGTTGAGGTTTAACACCTTTGGAGACGATAGCCAAACCGAGTCCCGGGGTCGTATTTTCAGCGTCCCCGGCGCGAGGGTGCAGTCCGCTCCCATGGCCATCCTGCGCAGACAAACCGCTCCCGCATCGCTATGCCCGGAACGGGTCGCCCCCGGTCCGAGAAGCCGCCTTCAGCAACAACTCGGTTACGAAAGGATACAGCGAGAATGAAGGCGGCGAGCTTTGGATCTCTTGGCTTGAAGCCGTTCTCGCCGGTAACCCCGTTCGACGGCTCGGCGGTGCTCCGTCCGATGCGGAGGGGTGCCTTGCTACTACGCGCGGGGTCGCATCGCCCGGCTCTCGTGCCAATGCTGTATGTGTCTGCTCTGCCCACTTTCGGGGCCCAAACGACAATGTTTGAACGTCGCCGTGAACTCCTGCCATCGTGTCTGGCCCATTCAACAGACCCGGCGGCTGATGTCCAGAAGGCCGAGAATCCTAGACACAGGAGGCACCAAACGTACGCAACCTCAACAGGATTTAGTCGGAACCGTAAGGTCGCCCAGCTTTGATCGCACGCCTACTTCACGGCTCGGGTATCTCAGCCCCGCCGACTACGAACAAACCCTCAACAACGTCAACCACCACAGGCCTGGTCAAGCGGCATCATCAAACTGTCCGGCAGATGGGGTCAAGCTCAGTTATGGGACGTGTGACGAGTGTGGTTGCGACCTGCGCACCTACACTGGATGTTGCGACGACGACTGACGTTGTGTTGCTCGACGCCTAAAGGGTCGAGGCCGACCTGTTCAGGACCAGCTACGGTCTGAGGGGTGGACGTCGCACAGCTATAGCTGTGCAATTTCCGGTTCCGTGGTACGTTCCGACTCGTGAAGCACTTCAAGCGACGAATCGACAACGGTGAGTGGTCGTGGAGGCGGGTCCGTCTGGCGACGACCGCTCTCGCCATCGCCGGTACGGCTATGACCACCGTGGGCCTCGACGCCGGCCACGCGGCAGCATCGACCACCAGCTGTTCAAGCTCTCTCTGCACCGTGACCTTCTCTTACACCGGCAGCGCTGAGACGATGCCGGTGCCCGCCGGGCTGACGAGCTTCTCCGCCGTTGTGATCGGCGCCACCGGTGGATCGTCCAACGGGGCGGGCGGTGCTGGCGCAGAACTCGACGTCACCAACGTGCCCATCCCCACTGGCACGACGGCTCTTCACATCGTTGTCGGTGGAGGCGGCGTCGCAGGATTCCAATACAGCGCCGGCGCCGGCGGCGGCGGCGGATCGTTCATCTACACCACAGCCGATACCGCGGGGGTTCTGGTGGCAGCTGGCGGGGGCGGAGGCTCCGGGTCGAACTTCGGCGCCGGTTTGAACGCCAGCACCTCGATGACCGGGGTGACAGGAACCCCCTCCAATGGAGGTGGTGTTGGGGGCACGGTAACAACGGCTGCCGCCGGCGGCGCTGGTGGCGGAGGCGGCGGAGGCGGGGGTGTGACCGCAGACGGGCAAGGCTTTGGCGGCAGCAGCCTTGCGGACGGCGCAGCGGGCGGTGGAGCTAATGAGGGTTATGCGGCGGGTGGGTTCGGTGGGGGCGGAGGTGCAGGCGTCAACGCCGGCGGCGGTGGTGGTGGCTACGGCGGTGGTGGCGGTGGCGCATTCACCAACAACCAGGCCGGCGGCGGTGGAGGCGGCGGGTCCTACAGCGTCGTTACACCGACGTCGACCAGCACCAACACGAGTGGCAACGGCTCGGTGACCATTACTTTCGCCGCTTCCGCGCCGGCTATCACCACTGCGTCGTCAGTGACCTTCACTGCCGGGGTTGCGGAGACCTTCCAGGTGGGCGCGACCGGGGCTCCGGCGCCCGAGTTCTCCGAGTCGGGGACTCTGCCGGCTGGGGTGAGCCTCTCCGACACAGGCCTTCTCAGTGGGACGCCCACCACGGTAGGCAAGTACCACTTCACCATTACCGCCACGAGCCAGGTATCGCCACCGGCGACCGAGGCCTTCACCTTGACCGTCGATGCCGCGCCAATCATCCCGCCGCCAGCGACGGCTACCGCCAGCTCTGGAGGATCTCGCCTTGCGGTGAACGCCGCCGGTGACGGCTATTGGGTCGTCTCTTCGACGGGCGCCCTGACCGCCTACGGCCACGCTGCCAGCTACGGTTCGACGAAAGGCAAGGCGCTGAACGCGCCGATCGTCGGCCTGGCGTCGACTCCTGATGGGCACGGGTACTGGGAGGTTGGCGCCGACGGTGGCGTGTTCAGCTTCGGCGACGCAACCTTCTACGGTTCGGCCGGCAGCTACCACCTCAACGCTCCCATCGTGGGGATGACCTCGACGAAGGGCGGCCATGGCTACTGGCTCGTGGCTTCTGACGGCGGGATCTTCTCCTTCGGCGACGCAACCTTCTACGGTTCGACCGGCAGCTACCACCTCAACGCGCCCATCGTCGGTATGGCTGCGACCCCGAGCAATCACGGGTACCGGTTGGTGGCTAGCGACGGTGGCGTGTTCGACTTCGGTGACGCCCCTTTCCTCGGTTCGGCCGGCAGTTACCACCTCAACGCGCCGATCATCGGTATGACCCGGACGGGAACCGGCGGCTACTGGCTCATAGCGTCCGACGGCGGCGTATTTGCCTTCGGAAATGCGGGTTTCAAGGGCTCCCTCGGTGGGACCTCGTTGACCTCCCCGGCGGTCGGACTCTTCAGCGCTGAGACTGGCAGCTACACCATCGTCCAGGCCAACGGAAAGAGCACCGCCGAGTAGGCGTCGGGGCATACCTAGAGCTCCAACATCGCTTTGGGTATGCCCCGGGTCCGTCGCCGTTTAGCGGACCCGGCCATGCGAGCAACGGCGCTTCGGCCACGATCTGTTGTCGCGCTTCTTCGGGCAAGTTATCGAAGGCGTGAGCAACGCGGCCATACGGCGGTGGTTGAAGGTGGCGTAGCTGACCATCAGCACCAGCCGCCATTTGGCGACATGGCCCAAACCGCCGCAATGAGCCCGGGCATCGAGCTGGTTTATAAATCGGATAAAATGGATCGACCCGCCGGTACAGCCTTGACCGGCCGACTAGCCCGGGCCTTGTTCGGCGAGGGTTCTAATAAGGCGGTCATGGTGGCAGGATGACTGCGAACTTGCCGCCAGCCGTCTATATCGCCTTATTACTGGCGCTAAGGATGTAGCGGCCATCGGCGATGCCTTCCTCAACCTCTGCCATTGTCGAGTCGGGCTCAAGGAGGGCGAGGGTGCTGGTACACCACGTTTGCACCACATAGGGGTGTGTGTTGGTGCCAGACCGTGCTGCTCGGTGCCAGGAGCGAGACCGCCCTTGACCGGCGCTATACGGTGGGGCGCCGAAGGGCCTCATTTGAGTCCCGTTGAGTCCTGTTGAGTCCCGACGGAGCCGGAATGAAGCCTCCAGTGTGCACAACTCGCCAAGACAGCGGACGCTTGATTTATGCACACAACGCATGCAACAATGCGTAGTGTGAGTACTGCACCTCCTCGGCTCGCACCGATCTTCCGCAGTGACACCCAACTGCGGATCCTCGGCGTGACCTACCTCGAACCCGAGCGGCATTTCACCATCCCTGAACTCATCGAGCTGGCGGGCCGTCCCCAGCCCACCGTCGCCCGTGAAGTCGATCGACTGACCCAAGCCGGACTCTTGGAGTCCGAACTCCGCAACGGCCGTCGAAGCGTGTGGGCTGCCACGACGTCGCCCATCTTCGACGAACTGCGCTCGATACTGCTCAAAACCATCGGCCCAAAAGCCGTCCTCGAAGAACACGTTCGCCCGCTGCGCGGTGTCGACCGGGCATTGATCTACGGCTCATGGGCCCGCCGCTACCACGGTGAACCTGGCCCACTCCCCCAAGACGTCGACCTGATGGTCATCGGAACCGGGAACGTCGCCGAGATCCGCGCCGCCGCAGACAGCGCCTCGCGCAGCCTTAGCCGTGACGTGAACGTCTCGGTACTGACACCCGAGGAATGGGACGACAGCGAGACAGGCTTCATCAGCCACCTCAAGTCCGAACCGCTCGTCGTGCTGGACCTCCAACGTTGACCCTGCCGCAATCCGTCGCCGCGCTGATCACCGCACGACGCCTCGAACAGGTCCCGGCCGACCGCCCGAGCGCGCTCGCCCGTCTCACCCGAGCCGAGGACAAGCTCGAAGCGGCCCGCAAGATCGTCACCATCGACATCGAGATTGCCTACGTCACGGCCTACGACGCCATGCGGATCGCCGTGACCGCTCACATGGTCTCACTCGGCTACCGGGTGCGAGCCATAGCCGGAGCCCACGAAGCGGTCGGCGTCTCCGCCGAAGCCATGATCGCCAGTCCCAGCACCACCGAGTTCCAACGGATCCGACGACGGCGCAACAAGTCCGAATACGAAGACATCACGATCGGGCGAGCCGACCTCTACACCGATCTCGCCCACGCCGAGGCGATCATCCAGTCCGTTCGAAGCACCCTCTGACCACACGAGACACCTCGCGCGTTGAAGACGCATCAAACGAGGGCTTCACTGGCCGCAGAACTCGATGGACAGTGACGTTCGAAGAACAGGTAGTGGCGCCTGGAGGGCTTCGATCGCCTGTTCACGGGTGAGCGAGCCGATCCGAGGGATGGGTTTGTCAAGCTGATTTGGCCCCACTGTGATGATTTGATTTGGCCCCAGTTGGAGGCGTGACTGTTCGTCTCTCGTCGTCGTTTGAACGCGGAGAGTGACGAGAGTTGTGATGCGATTGACGGGTTCGTGGGGTGCTGGCGGGTATCGGGTTGGTGTCGTTCTCCTGGGGGTTGGCGGACGGTTCTGTTGAGTTTGTTGAGGGTTGATGGGGTGGTTGACGGTTTCGTCGGTGGCGGACGCGGGCGGTTCTGTTGGATTTGTTGAGGGTTTTGCTGTCAGTCGAGTTCGATAGGCGACCTCGGGAGGGTGCGGGCGGCGTGGCGACGCCGGGCGGCGGCCGGCGAGATCCCGGCGCTGTGGGCGATCTGGGTCCAGGTGAAGCCTTGCTCGACCGCATCCGCAATGGCGTCGGGGATCAGCGCTCGGATTTGCTCTGCGAGGCTGAGCAGCAGGCTGAGATGGTCGGCGGTGTTGTACATCTCGCCCGAGCGAAACAGGCGCAGGGTGTCGATGGCGTTCGCGATGACCTGGGCGCTGTCGTGGTCGATGTAGGGGGCGGTCACCGCGGACATTCCGATGGTGAGGGTTTCGCCGTTGTTCATCGGGGCTCCTTGGGTTTGGTGGGGCGGGTGGCGCGGGCAGTGCGGAGCCGGAAGGAGTCGTTGCCGGTCTCGATGATGTGCGCCCCGAAGGTCATGCGGTCCACGACCGCCGCGGCGAGGCGGGGATCGGGGAACGTGGCCCCCCATTCGCTGAACGGGTGGTTGCTGGCCACCGCGACCGAGGCCCGTTCCTCGCGTTCGGTCAGGATCTGGAACAACAGTTCGGCGCCGCGGGGGTCGATGCTGACATAGCCGAGCTCGTCGACGATGAGCAGGTCCAGGCGGGCGTAACGGCCGACCACTTTGGAGCCCCTGTCCCAGATCGTGGAGACACTCAACGAGCGCTTCGGGCTCAACCTCAACGAGGCCGACCAACTCCTCTTCGACCAGTTCGAGCAGACTTGGCTCTCCGATCCCGACGTTGCCGCCCAGGCGCAGAGCAACACCTTCGACAACTTCCGGCTCGTGCTCGATCGCACGTTCCTCAAGACGGTCATCGGAAGAATGGATGACAACGAGGCTATCTACCAGCGAGTTCTGGACGACCCGGAGTTCAGCCAGGCGCTGATGGACCTGTACGCCACCCGGGTTTATCAGCAGGCAAGAAGATCCTCGGAGTGACCTTTTCACGACCTGGTTCCTGAGGCTCACCCTGGAGGATGGACAATCCATTCGCATGCCTTCGCAAGTCCTTTTCTTACTGAATCCGTCTTTCTTCCAACAACTAACGCGTGGCCAGGCTGACCGGCCAACGGGTCAGCCAGAACGATAAGCGGGAAGCGCTGCTGCTCTGCCTCTCCGACACTAAATCCAACGAGACCAAAACCGGGGTGGCCGTCTAATACGTCAGCTAGTTCGCCCCCCGCTTCCAATAGAACATCTGCGACGATCACTGACATCGGACTATCTAGGTCATCATCAAATGCGCTACTGTCAGGTCTGCTAGTACCTAGTTTTTTGGGAAAATGACGTGGCGGTACTCGACGAAGCAGAAGGTCGTCCTCCCGATAAGGAGATCGCCACCATTGCACCCACTGCGAACAATCTCGCCGGTAATGAGGTTCAGCCTGCCGCTCGGGCAATGCTATCCAAGCTTATAGGCCCAGGTGAGGACCCCTTGCAGGTTCGGGTCCTGAGCATTTGTAATGCTTAGTTCTTGCATCTCCCCGTTGACGTCAATTAATGCGGTCGTAACGCCGTCTGACGCCACATTAATCTCGACGCTGTCATCGTCAGATCCCCATTCCAGATGAACGCCACCTCTCGCCATCGGCGACACTGTGGGGCGAGGCTCATCCCAACCTACCGATCCCAAGAGACGAATCACTTCTGCTACGGCCTTGAAGGTTACAGCGATTCCGCCGTACGAGTTCCAACCAACAGGCAGGTTTGCCATCTCAAACAACTCGGTTGCCAACCAAGTCAGTGTAGGAGGCACATTGATTACGTTGTCATCAGCTATGGGTATGGATGACTGAGTAGTTGGGTAAATAACTCCACAGTCTACGAATTCCGTCCAAACGGAGTTTATTTCGCTTCTTTGATGAGGGTCCGTAACAACATTAGCCATGCCAGCCCCATTTCGAATGCATTGCCCGAGTAGTAATAGATTCGAAGCCTCTTATAATCCAATCATGGCCAAGATCCAAAAAGTCTAAAGCCCCTTCTATTCCCGACTCCCAGGGTATACCTCGTGCGACTAGTTGCAGCAAGATTACCGGGACCTGCTCCGTTCCAACTATTTTTAGCGTCGGATCCGCATGCATATAAAGTCGGCCAACAGGTTTCCCCGTCGGACCAGGGATTCTAAATCGGGCACGGAAGCTCATGTCTTCGGCCTCTGGCAAAAACGGCGTGGTCATTTGGCCGTCTACTACAGAAAGCAACCCCTGAAGCGAGTTACCCGGGACATCTTCTAGATTGATCGGATTGACATATGTCGCTTCGCATTGAGTTATTGAAAACGGATCCAGTCCCTGTTCCATTAGAAAAGCGAAAAAGTCTTGCAGATCATCCTCAAACATTGGCCGAAGAGATGAGTAATGCGGATACGGCTCTCGCTCGGCGACTTTCCTCCAGTTATGAACCAGACGATCGCCCTGAAGTTGCACAAGATGATCGCCGCTCGCCGTAGAGAACCAGACCCGAGGCACTGAGGGTCCCATCTGAAAGGAAAAACTCGGGGCAAACTGGTCAAAGCTCTCAGGAACTATTGGGGGCAAGGGTGGTTGATCCTGGACCACCGGAAGCCGTTCACGCCACCTCTGACCCAGCAGGCCCAAGGTCACTGTCGGCAGTGGTATGTGCGGACCGAAGTAGACGCCCAAGGCGACTTCCTCGACCGGGGGCGAGTCAAACTCTGGCAAGCGGGCGTCAGGCACTCGTCAGTTGCTACTCAACCGAGTTCGACGCCATGGGGTTGATGTTACAGACATGTCTTCGGCATCGGGTCGATGGCTCTGTATCCACCTCGGAATCAGATGTCGGCTTCGATGGAGCACATGGCGAAGGGGATGGCGTGAGAGGCCGTGGATCACAACAGGTTAGGGGAGCCAGCTCGGACAGTAGGAATCGTCCTCTGCTCAATCCATCCATCTTCGTGCCATCCTGGATGGGTACGGAGCGGTTACGAACGGTCACCAAGGGTCTGTTGGCGCCCCGACCAAGACGGGAGAGAAATAGGGTCTGAGCTGCGGCTAGCCGTCATTTTCCCAGGTGAGGAATGTGTGGAGGTGATGGGACTTGAACCCACGACTTCTACGTTGCGAACGTAGCGCTCTACCGGGCTGAGCTACACCCCCTGGACGGGACGGATCACTCTACCGCGCTACCGGGGACGCCTTCGGCCAACAATCGCCCCTGCAGGGCTCCCTGAAGGCGCAACTGCAGCAGCGTCGTCGTCAAATCGCTCCTCGTGCGCTCCAACACGGCCCTTAGGGAGTCCGCAGCGCGACGCAGCCCGGCGGTGATGGCGTCGGGGAAATCGATGCCCACGAGCAGGTCGTAGGTGTCCTCCATAACCCCTAACAGCCGCTCCGCCTCCGCCGGCTCCCCTCGGCGCAGGAGGTCGAGTAGATGGCGTCGCAGCTCCGACGCCGCCTCGCACAGGCCGTGCAGCCACGCCGGAATCCCCACCCCCAGATCGACCCAGTCGGGCAGCAGGGCGCCGTCGACCATGGCGGTGGTGAGGACCGCTTCGACGTACTCCTTCTCTGCGTCGTGCAGGAACCCGCCATGGGCCAGGGTGGGGTAGTCCGCCACCGCGGCCTGGGCTTCGTGCAGGGCCGCCTCGCATTCGGTCACCAGCGCGGCGGCCCGCTCCGGTTGGTGACGATGCACGGCCCGGATGGCACTGCCCGCCGCCCTGATCGTGCGCCGGCAGCCGGCCAGACCGGCTTCGCGTGCGGCGTAGAGGCCGCCCAACTCCCCCCGGACGACCTCGATGAGCGCGGCAAGCTCGCCCGATTCCGCCGCCACGTGGAAGTCCTGGCGGCTTAGTTGGCGGCAGCCCGGCTGAAGGCCAGCTCGGGATCGCCGGCGTAGGCCAGCGAGGCGTAGCGGCCGGTGCCCCGGCGCACCGCGCCACTGGGCACCCCTTGTACCCGGGGCAGCCAGGTCAGTTTGGCGGTGCGCTCCGCAGCCAGGTTGCGCATGCGCACCAGCAGCGCGATGTAGGTGGCAAGGAGGATGTCGACGATCAGGTTCAGGTACAGCAGCTTGTGCATCCCGGGGATGACCCCCAGCAGGAATGTGAAGGCGGCAGCTCCCACCAGCACAAAGAGGATGTCACGGCGGCGCTTCTGGCTTTGCCGGCGGCGCAGCGCAGCAGCCGAGGGGACCCCGTAGCGCATGGAGCCGGTCGTGGGAGGTCCGGCCATCCGACGGGCCGTCTGGCCCATGGGGATGGGGCGGTACGGCGACTGGCTGATCATCGAAGGACCGCGCATCCGGTTAGCAGCACGCACAGTGGTCGGGCCAGTACGCTCCAGCACATGGAGGTGGCGGCTGAACACGCCGACCGAGTCTCCGAAGCCTCCTGAAGCAGCCCGCGACCTCAGCCAGAGCCCAATAACTCCGGCCCAGATAAGTGCAAGGACGAGCAATACCACGGTCAACGCTCCTTGGCCCTACCCTTCCGTATCTCTTGACGGTAGCGGGCGGCGAATGAACATAAGTGGATGCTGTGGTGACGCCCGCGAGAACGCACGACCAACGAAATGCTGATCACTGGAGCGAAAGGCTAGCCGTTTTGCTAACGGCTGGCAAAGAGCGGCGGCCCCGGCGGGCAAAACGGTCAATCCAACGAGTCGTCGAGAGGGTCGCTCAGGGGGTCGTCGAGCCGGTCGTCGACGAGGGCGGAGATGTCGTCGTCGAGTTGTACTCGCGAGACCGCGGAGGGTGGTGTGTTGACCAACGGGGCAGTCAGCCCCTCGGCCGGCCGGCGCCAGTGTCCGCTGCGCCCGCCCGTCTTTTCCCACAGGGCAAGTTCCCCGACCACCATGGAGCGGTCCGTCGATTTGCACATGTCGTAGATGGTGAGCGCGGCCACCGCGCAGGCCGTCATGGCCTCCATCTCCACGCCGGTGCGGTCGATGGTCTCCACCTGGGTTTCGACCTCGACGTGGTCGGTGCCGATGGTGAAGTTGATGGTCACCGCGCCCACCAGCAACGGGTGGCACAACGGGATGAGGTCCGCGGTGCGCTTGGCGGCCTGGATCCCGGCGATACGGGCGGCGCCCAACACGTCGCCCTTGGCCATGGCGTTGCTCGCCACCTTGGCCGTCGTTTCGGTGGCCATGAAGACCTTGCAGCGCGAGACGGCCCGGCGGTGGGTGGCCTCCTTGGGGGTTACGTCGACCATGCGGGCTCTGCCCAGCGGGTCGATGTGGGTCAGGCCACGATCGGACATGCCGGGCAGTCTATTGGGGGCGAGCCCCGGCCACCTATCTAGCCGCCGATCTGGCTCATCGATCGGGCCGGGCGGATGAAGGTCACTTTGCCGATCGAGTGGCCGGCCCACTTCTTGCCCACCTCGGCTTCGATGGCCGCGGCCAGCTCGTCGTCGCTGGCCCCGCCGCGCAACAGCGCCCGCAGGTCACCTTCGCGCACCGCGAAGAGGCAGTTGCGCAGCTTGCCTTCCGAGGTGAGCCGGATGCGATCGCAAGTGGAGCAAAACGGTGCGGTCACGCTGCCGATGACCCCGACCGCCCCCCGCCCGTCGCGGTAGACGAATCGCTCGGCGGGGGCTGTACCGCGCTGCTCGGCGTCGAGGGGAAAGACCTCGTTGATGGTGTCGACGATCTCTCTGGCAGGCACCACCCGGTCGCCGCTCCACTCCCCTCCCCCATCGAGCGGCATCCACTCGATGAAGCGCACCTCGACCCCGCGGTCTCTGCCGAACGTTGCGAAATCTACGATCTCGTCGTCGTTGAGGCCCCGCACCAGGACGCAGTTGACTTTGACCGGGGAGAACCCGACGCGGAGGGCCTCGTCGATACCTTCGAGCACCCCGGCCAGAGCGTCGCGCCGGGTGATGGCACTGAAGCGCTCGGCGCGCAGCGTGTCGAGCGACACGTTGATGCGCCGCAACCCGGCCGCCTTCAGGCTGCCGGCCACCAGGGCCAGGGTGGCCCCGTTGGTGGTCATCGACAGGTCCGCGCCCAGGGCCGCCAGCTTGCCCACCAGGACCGGGAGATGGGCCCGCACCGTCGGTTCGCCGCCGGTGAGGCGGATGCTCTCGAAACCGAAGCGCTCGACGCACACCCGGGCCACCCGTTCGATTTCCTCGTAGGTGAGCAGCTCTTGGCGCGGCAACCACTTCATGCCCTCCTCGGGCATGCAGTACTGGCAACGGAAGTTGCAGCGGTCCGTGATGGAGATCCGCAGATCCTTCACGGTGCGGTCGTGAGGGTCGATCAGCGGGGCCATGGAGGGCCACGCTAGGTGCTGCGCTGCGCTAAGGACTCGTGACGTCCGCCGGGCTCGCGTCTGCGACGGTTACGCTCTTTCCCCTCCTGGCACCTGCTAGTTGAGCAGGATGACCGGGCATTCGTCGCCGGCGCGCAGGCCGGGGCCGTCGTCCACGATGGCCAGCGCGTTGGCCATCGCCATGGCCCGGAGTTGGTGGGAGCCCTGCCCGCCGGTGGAGCGCACGTGGCAGCGCCCGTCGTCGGCGAACCGGGCCCGTACCCGCGAGTAGTTGACCCGGCCGTCGAGGCGGCGGCGGAAGTCCTCGTCGACGATCCCCACGATCCGCGGCCGCTCCCAATGGCCTTCGCGGTGCCCGCTCATCCGACGCAGCGCGGGGCGGGCAAAGAGCTCGTAGCTGATGGTGGAGGACACCGGGTTGCCGGGCAAGCCGAACACCGGCGTGGAGCCCACCAGCCCGAAGGCCAGCGGTTTGGCCGGCCGGATGGCCACCTGCATCCACGACATGTCGCCTATTTCGTCGAGGACCTTCTTGACGTAGTCGAAGTCGCCCATGCTCACCCCACCGGAGGTCAACAGGGCGTCGCAGCGCTCCGCCCCGTCCTCCAGGGCGGCCCGGATGGCCGTTTCTTCGTCGCGGACGATGCCCAGGTCGACCGCTTCGAAACCGTCTCTGACCAAAAGGGCCACCAGGCTGGCCCGGTTGGAGTCGCGGATCTGGCCGGGGCGCAGGGGACCCGACGCGACCAACTCGTCGCCGGTGGAGAGCACGCCGACGCGGGGGCGCCCGCCCACCAGCACCTCGGACAATCCGGCGCTGGCCAGCACACCGAGATGACCGGGCCCCAGGTGTTCTCCGGCGCCGAACACCTCCACCCCTACAGGCAGGTCCTCGCCGGGGTGGCGGATGTGGTCGCCGGGCAGCGCCGGCGCCTTCACCAACACGTCGTCGCCGTCGGACTCGGTGAGCTCCACGATGGCGATGGCGTCGGCCCCCGACGGGAAGGGGGCGCCCGTCATGATGCGCAGCGCCTGGCCCGCGCCCACCGCCTGGCTGGGCGCCGAGCCGGCAGCCAGGGTGCCCACCACCCTCAGGCGCGCCGGGTGCTCCGGTGTGGCGCCGGCCACGTCGTCGGCCCGCACCGCGTAGCCGTCCATGGCCGTGTTGGCGAACGGCGGCACGTTGTCCGCGGCGACCACCGCTTCGGCCAGAACCCGGCCCAGACCCTGGGCCAGCGCCACACGCTCGGGGGGCAGCGGCGGGCACGATCCCACCACGCGTTCGCGGGCCTGGGCGTAGGGGATCACCGTTGGAGGAGCTCCTCCAGGAATGCGCGCAGCGGTGGGCCCAGGTCAGGGCGCTCCAAGGCAAGCTCGACGGTGGCCTTTAGGTAATCGATCTTGTTGCCCACGTCGAAACGGCCCTCGGAAAAGGTCCAGCCGTAGACCGGTTCGTCCTCGATGAGCAACTTGATGGCGTCAGTGAGTTGCAGCTCCCCGCCCGCCCCCGGCGTGATGCGGTCCAGAGCATCGAAAATCCCGGGGGTGAGCACGTAGCGTCCGATGACCGCCAGGTTGGACGGCGCGTCGGCGGCGGCCGGCTTTTCCACTACGTCGAGCACCCGGACCACTTCGCCGGCGTCGGGTTCCACCGTCGCCGCTCCGTAGGCCGAGATCTCCTCGGGGAGGACTTCTTTCAGGGCCAGAACCGACGCTCCCCGCTCCTCGCTTGCCGCAATCATGGAGGCCAGCACCGGCGAACGCTCGTGCATGATGTCGTCACCCAGCATCACCGCAAAGGGCTGGTCACCTACGTGGCGGCGGGCGACCGACACGGCGTGGCCCAAGCCCAACGGTTCGCCCTGGCGGACGTAATGGACCTCGGCCAGCTGCGCGATGGCCACCATCTGGGCCAGCTCCGCGTTCTTGCCCTTGGCCTTCAGGTGCGCTTCGAGCTCGAAAGAACGGTCGAAGTGGTCTTCCATCGACGCCTTCCCCCGGCCGGTGACGATCACGATGTTCGTCAACCCGCAGCGGACCGCTTCTTCGACCACGTACTGGATGGCCGGCTTGTCGATCAGGGGCAGCATTTCTTTTGGCGTCGCTTTGGTCGCCGGAAGAAATCGGGTGCCGAGGCCCGCCGCCGGTATGACCGCCGTAGTGACGCTCGCAGGCATAGGTGACGTTCTACCACCTGTCGGAACCGGTTCCCGCTGCGATACGCTTAGCACTCTTCGTCCCCGAGTGCTAAGCGGAGCGTTCACCACAGATGCCCACCTACGAGTACGCCTGCAAGAGCTGCGGCGAACATCTCGAAGCGGTCCAGTCCTTCAAGGACGACGCGCTCACCGAGTGCCCCAACTGCGGCGGACCGCTGCGGAAGGTCTACGGCAACGTGGGGATCGCCTTCAAGGGGAGCGGGTTCTACAAGAACGACAGCCGCTCGACCAAGTCCTCTTCGTCCACCGCGGCCGCCAAGGACCGCTCCTCGGAGTCGTCGTCGAGCGACAGCGGCGCGTCATCGACCCCCGCATCCTCGGGCGAATCTTCCGGTTCTTCGTCGTCGGGGTCCGCGGAGAAGTCGTCGGGGCCGTCTGAGAAGTCGTCGGGGTCCTCAGGGTCTTCCGACAAAAAGGCAGCCGCCGCCACCACGTCGTCGTAGTGGCGGGCGCCGGGGCGGAGATCGCCGTCATCGGCGGCTCCGGCTTCTACGAGTTTCTGTCCGATCCCGTCGCCGTGTCCCCCGACACGCCGTACGGGGCGCCGTCCGGTCCGATCACGCTGGGCACCCTGGGCGAACGCCGGGTGGCGTTCCTGCCCCGCCACGGGCCGGCCCACGAGTTGGCACCCCATCAGGTCAACTACCGGGCGAACCTGTGGGCCCTGCGCCAACTCGGGGTGAGCCGGGTGTTCGGGCCCTGCGCGGTGGGCAGCCTGCGCGACGACGTGCATCCCGGCGACTTCGTGGTGCTCGACCAGTTGGTGGACCGCACCTGGGGCCGGCCCGACACCTTCGTGGACGGTCCAGTGGTGGAACACGTCTCTTTTGCCGACCCCTACTGCGCGGAGCTGGGATCGGTGCTGGTCGCCGCGGCGACCGAGACCCCCGACACTGTGCTGCACCCTTCGGGCACCGCGGTGGTCATCCCCGGGCCCCGCTTCGCCACACGCGCCGAGTCGACCGGCTACCGCGCCGCGGGCTTCGACGTGATCAACATGACGCAGTACCCCGAGGCCTATCTGGCACGCGAACTCGGGTGCTGCTACGGCGGATTGGCGCTGGTCACCGACTACGACACCGGGGTCCCCGGACACGAGGCGCCGGTGACCATGGAGGCGGTGTTCGCAGTACTGGCGGCCAACGTGGAGCGGGCCCGAGAACTGTTGGCCCGGGCCATCGCCCTGGTCCCCGAGCGCCCCGGATGCGCGTGCGCCACCTCGGGGGCGGCGCAGCTGAGGGTCCGTTAGCGCGCAGTACGCTATTGGGTCGTACCGCCCACGTCATCGAGGACTCCCCGTGCCTGCTCCCAGCCTGACCCCCGCCCCCACCTTGTCCGCCGAGGAGCTGGCTGCCCGTCGAGACCAGGCCCAGCGTGACTACGACGCGTTCGTGGCCCGCGGCCTTTCGCTCGACCTGACCCGAGGCAAACCGTCGCCCGAACAGCTGGACCTGGCATCGGGGCTGCTGGCCGTGCAGCTCGACCACGACTACCGGGCGGCTGACGGCACCGACACCCGCAACTACGGGGGCCTAAACGGCCTGGTTGAGCTGCGCGCCATCTTCGCCGACGCGTTGCAGGTACCCGTAGCGCAGCTGGTGGCGGCCAACAATTCGAGCCTGGCGGTCATGCACGACTGCCTGGTCCACGCGTTGCTCAGCGCGTTGCCGGGAAGCGAAGGACGCTGGGTCGACGAGCCCATCGCCTTTTTGTGCCCGGTGCCTGGCTACGACCGCCACTTCGCCTTGTGTGAGCGCTTCGGCATCGAGATGATCGCCGTTCCGCTGACCTTCGACGGCCCCGACATGGATGTCGTGGAGTCCCTGGTGGCCGGCGACCCCCGCATCCGGGGCATCTGGTGCGTACCCAAGCACTCCAATCCCGACGGGACCTGTTACAGCGACGAGACGGTGGGCCGCCTGGCCGCCATGCCCACCGCGGCGGGCGACTTCCGCATCTTCTGGGACAACGCCTACGCCGTCCACGACCTGGTTGACAAAAGGGTGGAGATCGCCGATCTGCTGGCCGCGTGCGCCGCGGCGGGGAACCCGGACCGGGCCTTTGTCTTCGGTTCGACCTCCAAGATCACACTGGCCGGCGCCGGGGTGGCCTTCTTCGGTGCCTCCCCGGCCAACGTGGCGTGGTACCTGGGCCACACCGCGAAACGCACCATCGGCCCCGACAAGCTCAACCAGTTGCGCCACGTCCGCTTCCTGCGCGACCGCGCAGGGCTCGACGCCCATATGGCGGCGCACCGGGCGCTCATCGCGCCCAAGTTCGCCGCGGTGGAACGCATCCTCATCGAGCAGCTGGGCGGCACGGGGCTGGCCACCTGGTCCACCCCCAAGGGCGGCTATTTCGTCAGCCTGAATGTGCCCGCAGGGTGCGCCGCGGCAGTGGTCAAGCGGGCGGCGGAGGCCGGGGTGGCCCTCACCCCCGCGGGGTCCACCCACCCCTACGGCAACGACCCCGACGACCGCACCATTCGTCTGGCGCCCACCTTCCCCAGCCAGGAGGATCTGGAGTTGGCCATGGCCGGGGTGGCCACCTGCGTCCGGCTCGTAGGATTCGAACAGCTGCTGGGCAAATAGTCCGGTTTGGCCCGCTCAACGCGCGACGCCGTGCAATGAGATAGGGTGATCGGCGAGAAGGTTTACAGAGTGATTCCCTCTCGGCTCGTTTTTGAGCCAGGCCGAGGTCCCCGTCTATGAGGGTCCCTCCGGCCCAGGAAGGAGGGATTCGCAATGGCAACTGGCACCGTAAAATGGTTCAACGGGGATAAGGGCTTCGGCTTTATCACCCAAGACGCCGGCGGACCTGACGTGTTCGTACACTTCAGCGCCATCTCCGGTAACGGCTATCGCAACCTCGATGAGGGGCAGAAAGTCGAGTACGAGACCAACCAAGGCCCCAAGGGGCTGCAGGCGGCAGACGTACGCGCCATCTGAGTTTCTCACACACCCCGGTTTGCTGGCCTTTTGGGCTCTCGCAACCGGGGTGTGGCGCGCCCGCAGGTCGTTTCTAGGCCTGCGGGAGTTGCAGCATCCCGTACGCCCGCTCCGGCGTGATGCGCACCACAACACGCCGGTCGCTGACCATCGAGGCGCGGAACGCGTCCCAGTCGTCGTGCTCGCCCACCAGCGCCCGGTAGTGCTCCACCAGTTCGTCGACGGTGTCGTCATCGGGTCGGGCAGCGATGGGGGACAGCTCCGCTGATCCTTCGATGACCGCGTAGGCGTAGAAGTCCTCGCGGGTGATGTGCAGGGCGACCCAGGACTCCCGGAGGATGTTCTTGTACTTGGCCCGGTCCGCGGTGATCGAGATGCGGATCACGCCCGCCTCGTCGATCACATGGCCCACATTCGATAGTTGCGGGCGGCCGTTGCTGCGGATGGTGGTCAGCACCGACCAGCGGTTGCTGCGAGCGAAGTCCAAGGCCTCCGGGAGTTCCATGGTCACAGTCTTGCCCGACCGGACCGGTTTCCGGCCTCTGATCTACCCCTGCTGGTAGCGGGCGGGGGGCCCGTCGAGGATGACCGTCTTGGTCTCCAGGAACGGCAGAAGCCCTTCGATACCGCCTTCGCGTCCGATCCCGGACTGCTTGAAGCCGCCGAATGCCATCCCGAAGTCGGTACGGAACGCGTTGTGGCCGACGGTGCCCGAACGCAGCTGGCCAGCTACCTCGCGCGCCCGGTCCACGTCCTTGGTGAACACCGATGCGTTGAGTCCGTAGATGGTGTCGTTGGCGATGGCCACTGCTTGGCGCTCATCGTCGGCCGGGATGACGCTGAGCACGGGGCCGAAGATCTCTTCCTGGGCGATCGTCGAGGAGTTGTCGACGTTGGCGAACACCGTCGGTTCCACGAACCAGCCACGGTCGAGGTGCTTGGGCCGGCCGCCGCCGGTAGCCAGCCTCGCCCCTTCGGCCACGCCTTTGGCGATGTAGCCCTCCACCCGGTCGCGTTGGCGGCTCACCGCCAGGGGACCCATCTGGGTCTGGGCGTCGAAGGGGTCACCCACCCGCACCTGCGAGAACGTCCCGGCCAGAGCTTCCACCAGCTCGTCGTGGCGGCTCCGGCTGACCACGATCCTGGTCAGCGACGAGCACACCTGGCCCGACAGGAAGCACTCGGCGCCGGCCAGGGTGGCCGCCGTGGTGGCCAGGTCGGCGTCGTCGAGAATCACCGCGGCGGACTTGCCGCCCAACTCGAGCGTGCAGCGCGCGATGCGCTCCCCGCACAATGACGCGATGCGCCGGCCTGCCGCGGTGGACCCGGTGAAGGTGATCTTGTCCACCCGCGGATCGCGCACCAAAAGCTCGGACACCTCGCGATCCGCGGTGACCACGTTGAGCACACCGGGGGGCAGGCCGATCGACTCCGCCACCTCGGCCACCAGGTAGCCCTCGCCCGGCGCCTCGGGGGACGACTTGAGGATCACCGTGCACCCGGCGAGCAGAGCGGGGGCGATCTTGTTGCTGATGAGGCCGAGCGGGCCGTTCCAGGGGATGATCGCTCCGACCACGCCGACCGGTTCGCGCACCAGAAGCCCGAACTCGCCGAAGGTGGGCGTGGCCCGCTCTTCGAACGGATAGGTGTCGGCCAGGCCGGCGTAGTAGTCGAAGGTGGCCGCCGATCCGACCGCCGAGTGGCTGGCGATGGCGTACAGGACGCCGGACTCGCGCGGCCAGATCTGGCCGACGTCCTCGCCCCGCTCGCGCAGTCCGGCGGCGATGGCGCGGAGGTACTCGGCCCGTTGCGCATGGGTCAGGCGGGGCCACGGCCCCTCGTCGAAAGCCTGACGCGCCGCGCCGACTGCCGCGGACATGTCGGCCTGCTGCGCCTCGGCGATGGTGAAGAAGAGCTCCTCGGTTCCCGAGTCGATCACGCTGATCACCGCATCGGAAGAGGGCTTCGCCCATTCGCCTCCGATGAAGAACCGATCCGCGTGTCGCAACGGTGCCGAAACGTCGTTGGCCAAGGTCATCGTGTGATCTCCCTCCCAGGAATCCGGGGGGCTCGCTGACGGGGCCGGGTGCCCCGGCGGCGATCCCCCTCGCTGGCAGGAGGCTACCGGCTCATTTGGTGGACGGCACGAGGTGCAGCAGGACCTCGATGGTGCCCGTCTTGCCGACTTGGGCGACGGCGAAGCTGGGGTTGGGGATCTTCCACTCGGAGTAGGTGATCGGAATCTCGGCGTTGAGGTCGATGGCGTTGCCGATCCGCTCGGCGTTGAGGGCGAAGGTGATGACCCGGGTCACCCCGCGCAGGGTGAACGCCCCCGTCGCCGGCTCGGAAACGACCACACCGACCGCGGGGACGCTGCGCAGCTGGATGGGCTCGGTGAGGCGGAACTCGGCGTGCGGGTAGGTGCCCGTCTTGAGGATGTAGTCGCGGAACTGCACGTTGCGGCCGGCCTGATCCGAAGTGACCGAAGTCATGTCGACGGTGAAGTCCGCGGCGTCGACGGTGGTGCCGGAGATCACCATGCCGCCAGTGACCTTCGAGGTGCGGCCCACCGCGGTGTGCGACTGACCGAAGAGGATCTCCTGGACCCGGTAACCGGCCTGGGAACCGGTGGTGACTGTCCATGCGCCGCTGACCGGCCCGGCCACCACCGGACCGTTGCCGACACCGCTGGCCGTCGGCAGACCCAACTTGGCGGGTGCTTTGCCTTGGAGGCGGAAATAGGCCAGGGGCCCGAGGACCGCAGCGATGCCCAGGCACAAGATCGCTGCGATGAGCACTTCGATGCCCCGGTGACGGCGCCGCCACGTCTGCCAGCGGCGAACCTTCCTACGTCGACCGGGCGGTCCGAGTCCTGCGGGCGGGGCGTCGAGGCCCGTGGGCGTGAAGGGACCGGATGCCACCCGCCCAGTATCTCCCTCCTGGCCCGGCTTGGGAAACCGGCGTGGCGCCCCGGCGGCTCCTCGACGCTGCGTCGGACAGCTAGCGGGTGTTGGCGTCGCCGAAGGCCAGGACCTTGGCGTTGGCGTCGGTCATCCAATAACCCGCTCCGCTCGACGTCGGGGTGATGGAGACCACGGGCTGCACCGGAGGGGTGGCGCCGCTGCTGCCCAGGAAGGGGGCGTCGCCGAAGTTGAACAGGCCGCCGTCTGCGGCAACCATCCAGTAACCGTCGCCGCTTTGGGTGGCGGCCATGCCCGTCACCGGTTGGTTCAACCGCAACGACCCGGTGGATCCGTAGAACTTGGCGTCACCGAAACTGAAGATGCCGCCGTCGGAGGCCACCAACCAGTAGCCCTTGCCGTCAGGGGTGGCCGCCATGCCCACGATGGGCCGGTTGAGGTGCATGCTGGCGGTCGACCCATAGAAGCGGGCGTCACCGAAACTGAAGATGCCGCCGTCGGAGGCCACCTCCCAGTACCCCTTCCCGTCGGGGGTGGGGGCCATGCCCACCACAGGCTGGTTGAGGACCATCGACCCGGTCGATCCGTAGAAGCGGGCGTCACCGAAACTGAAGACGCCGCCGTCAGCGCCGACCATCCAGTAGCCCATGCGGTCGGGGGTGGGGGCCACGCCCACCAGCACCCAGTTCAACGCGATGGCCGAGGCGTCGCCGTGGGAGACGGCGTCTCCTGCGGTGTGCAACGCGCCCAGGCCGGTGACGGTGGCGTATCCGCGGTTGTCGGGGCTGGGGATCAGGCCGATGACGTCAGCCACGATGGGCGTGGCACCCAGGGTGCCGCCGTCGCCGTCCCATTCGAAGTGCCACGGTTCCGGGCAGGCGCTTCCCCCCGGTTCCGCCCACCCCGGATGGTTCCATCCGTAGATCCCGGCGGCCGATCTGAGGTAGGTGTAGGCCGGGTCTTCGAAGGTGTTGATGGTGAAGTCGACCGCTTTGCCCCAGCCGTGCATCGAGGTGCCCTGGACCGTTCCGCTGGGCGAGGTGACCACCGGGGCGGCGCACGCCGAGTTGCCGGCGGTCGTCCAGTCCTGCACTTCGCTGACCTGGTCCGACAGGGCTCGGTAACACTGCTCGGTCCCGACCGCGATGCCCCGTTCGTGGGCGGAGGCCAGCAGTAACGACAGGCTGGTGGCCGCACCCCGGTAGGCCTGGCAACCCGGGGCCACGTTGATCAGCACCCTTTGGGGCAGTTCGCCGTTGGTGAGGCCAGGCAACGGTGTGGGGGTGTTGCCGGGCACGATGGCGTTGGACGCGTCGGCCGGCGACGAGGTGGCCACCAGGACGCTCCCCACGAAGGCAATGAACACCGCGGCTCGGATGAGAATGGGACGAAACGCCATCCGGTCATCAAAGCACGCGAAGGGTGGGGGCTGTAGGTGGGGGCTGTGAGTGGGGCGGCCCCCGACCTCCGCGCGCGGCTACGCCGGCCCGACGTGCCCCAGGTCAATGGGCTCGAGCGGCCACGCCCCGCCGGCCAGCACATCGAGGAGCTGTGCCGGCAGCCACGGGGGCAGCACCCGGTTGCCCTCCGAGCCGTCGAGTACCGACAACTCCGACAGCTCCCACCATCGGGCGTCGTGGAACGCCGCCGCTTCGAGGTGCTCGAGCCCCGCGGGGCGGTACTCCCCTCCGTCGCAGCGGGCCACGTGTACCCACTCGTCCTGGTCGAAGCGGATGCCGGCAAACTCGAAGGTCACGTGCTGACGCCACACGCACGGCCCCATCTCGACCTCGGCCAGGCCGGTCTCCTCGTACAGCTCGCGGCGCGCCGCGTGCTCGGACGGCTCGGCCCCCTCGATCCCGCCGCCGGGGATCTCCCACCAGTGGCCCTTGCCCCGGTTGGCCGGGTCGCTGGCCCGGATGAGCAGCACCCGGTCCTCGCGGTCGAGTAGCACCACCCGCGCCGCCTTGCGCCGCCAGGTGAAGGGACTCAAGAGCCGCTGAGGGACAGGTCGGAGATGGCGAGGGTGACCCCGGCAGCCGCGGCCGGTAGACGTTCGAGATCGGATCCGATGGCCACGACTCCTTGCAGCATGCGCTGGATGCTAGAGGCGATGGTGAACTCGCGCACCGGCTCGGCCAGCGCTCCGCCCCGGATCATGACGCCTTCGGCTCCCACCGAGAAGTCCCCGCTGACCGGGTTGACGCCCGAGTGCAGACCGGAGACCGACTGCACGAGCAGCCCGTCGCCCACCAGCGCGTAGATCTCCTGGGGGGAAAGCGTGCCGGGGAGGACGGTCAGCGCCCGGGCGCCGGTCCCCGGACCGCTCTTGTAGCCGGCCCGCACGGCGGAGCCGGTCGACGCCGTCCCCGCCCGGCGCGCCGCGTAGGTGTTGTACAGGAACTGCTGCAGGACGCCGCCGGCCACCAGCACGTTGCGTCGGGTGGCCAACCCTTCGGCGTCGTAGCGGGTGGCGCCGTAGGCGTCGGGATCGGTGGGGTCGTCCACCAGGGTCAGGCCCGGCACCGACACCGTCTCGCCGAGGCGGTCGGCAAAAAGCGACCGGCCTTTGAGCACCGACTCCCCGTCGAGCGTCCCGGCCAGGATGGACAGCAGGGACGCGGTGATGCGGGGTTCGAGCACCACTGTCAGATGCGCGCTGGGCGGTTTGGTGGCGCCCAGGAGACGGGTGGCCCGCTCCACCGCGTCGTGCGCGGCCTTGGCGTCGTCGAGGTCGCCCGGGGCCCGCCCCACGCTGTAGCCGCCGCCGGTTTGGGTGTCGCTCCCCTCGCCGGCGATGGCGTAGGCCGACACGTAGCAGGCGGTCCGCCGGCTGGTGGCGGTGATGCCGGTGCTGGTGGCCACCGCGGACGCCACGGCCGCGTCGCCCCACTCGGCGGACTCCACCTGGCGGATACGCGGGTCACCGGCCCGCACGGCCGCTTCGAGCTCCAATGCCCGGGTCACCTTGTCGGCGCTGGCGTAGCTGTCCAGGTCGTCGCGCCACAGGTCGATGTCGGCCGGCGCCACGCCGTCGGGGGATGCCAACCCCACCCACTCGTCGGGGGTGGCGAAGCCGGCGTTGTCCCGAGCTTCGGCCAGGGTCTCGGCCACCACGTCGGGATCGAGGGTGCCGGCGTAGGCGAACCCTTGGCGGGTTCCGACCACCACCCGCACGCCGATCCCCGCGCTCTGCGCCGACGACAGGGACTCGACCTCGCCGCCGAAGACCCGGATCTCGGTCTCCGATCCCTGGGCTACGAACGCTTCGACCTGCTCGCCGTCACGGGCCCATCCGGCGACTTTGACCGCCAACTCCAACAGCTCCTCGGGGGCGGTCATCGGGCCGTACCGCCCACCGTCAACGCGCTGACCCGCAGGGTGGGCTGGCCGTCGCCCACCGGCACCCCTTGGCCCTGCTTGCCGCACGTACCCGGCCAACCCATGTCGAAATCGTTGCCGATCACGTCGATGTTGCGCAGCACCTCGGGGCCGTTGCCGATGAGGTTGGCGTCGCGCAGGGGTTCGGTGATCCGCCCGTTCTCGATGAGGTAGGCCTCGGTCATCCCGAAGACGAAGTCGCCGGTGGCTGTATTGACCTGGCCGCCACCCAGTTGCGCCACGTACACCCCGTTGGGGGTCTGGCGCACAATCTCTTCGGGGTCTTCGGCGCCGTTGGTCACGAAAGTGTTGGTCATTCGCACCATCGGCAGGTGCTGGTAGCTCTCCCGCCGGCCGTTGCCGGTGCTGGTCCGCCCCTGCTTGCGGGCCCGAAGCCCGTCCCACATGTATTCGGTGAGCCGGCCGTTCTCGATGAGCACGTTGCGGCCGGTCGGATGGCCTTCGTCGTCGACGGCCAGCGCCCCCCACTCGGGGCCCATGGTGCCGTCGTCGACCAGGGTGACGAGGGGGCTGGCCACCAGCTCACCCATCCGGCCGGCGAACACCGACGAGTCCTTGAAGATGTGGTCGGCTTCGAGACCGTGCCCGCACGCCTCGTGGAACAGGACGCCGCCGCTGCCCGCCTTGATGACCACGGGCAAGGTGCCCGAAGGGGCGGGGCGCGCCGCCAGTTTGGTCAGGGCCCGCTGCGCGGCGGCCCGGGCCAACTCCTCGATGTCGTAGCGGTCGAAGAGCTCGAAGCCCACGGTCAGGCCGATCGACTCCCTGCCGGTTTGCATGCCGGTGTCGCCCGCGGCCACACACGAGATGGCGAAGCGGGTCTTGACCTGATCGTCGGTGGCCAAGGTGCCCTCGCTGTTGGCCACCAGGATCCGGCGCCGGCTGTCGCCGTAAGTGGCGCTCACCTGGCGGATAGCCCCGCCCACCGTGCGGGCCGCCTCGTCCGCCCGGTGCAACAGCTCCACTTTGGTGGCTTTGGTCACGTCCTCGGGGTACTGGGTCACCTGGTACGGAGCGGGGGCCGACACCCGCTTGAGGGCCACCTCCCGGGTACCTCCGCCGCCTTGGTGCGCTGCCGCGGCAGCTGCTTCGGCCGCGGCGAGCAAACCGCTCTCGGAGAGGTCCGCGGTGTGGGCGAAGCCGGTGGTGTCACCGACGATGACCCGGATACCGGCGCCGCGCTCGCGGCCCGAGGACATGTCCTCCACCCGACCGTCGTCGAGGCGGGCCGCGGTCCCCCGGCGGTCCTCGGCAAACACCTCGGCAAAATCCCCACCGGTGCGCAAAGCGGCACCGAGTACTCGTGTGACGACCGGCTCCTCGATCACGTTGTCTCCTTCCTGGAGTCGCCCCTGGCGACCCCGTTGTCACCGGTTGGCGACGGCCTCGTCGGCACCTCTCGGCAGCGGCATTGGATGAATGTGAGGGTACCGGCGTACCGTGAAGTCTCGTGACGACACGGATGGGATGCCACGCCACGATCGACCTGACCGTGACCGAGAGCGACACCGCGTCTTTTATGCGTTCTGGTGAAGTTCCGGTCCTGGCCACTCCTCGCTTGGTGGCGTTGTGCGAGGAAGCAACCATGAACGCGTTGGAAACCAAGCTGGAAGGCACCCAGACCAGCGTGGGGTCGAGCGTCGAGTTGTCGCACCTGGTCCCCGTTCGGGTCGGGTCGAGGGTGCGGGCGTCGGCCACCCTGGAGCGCTGCGAAGGTCGCCGGCTGGTGTTCTCGGTGTCGGTCACCGACGACTGCGGCCTGGTGGCCGCCGGCCGCGTCACCCGGGTCGTCGTCGACAAGGCCACGTTCCTGGCCCGGGCCCGCTGAGCCGGTCGGTTCAAGCAGGTTCGACCAGGGTCAGCTAATGGTGACGGGGGTGCCCAGCGGCAGCATCCCCACCAGCCGGGTCACCACCGCATTCGGGAGGTGGACGCATCCGTTGCTGGCGGCTTGGCCGATGGTCCACGGCTCGTCCGTTCCGTGGATGGCGATTTGGGCGTCGCCTCCGTTGAACACGGCATAGGCATCGGAAAACTCCGCTAACCCGAAGATGTCGGGCCCGTAGGCTCCACTCGGATCGCCCGGGGCCACCAGCTCCCATACGTAGGTGCTGGCCGGCGGCGTGGGAGTGCGGGGCGCGCCGATGCCCACCGGGGAGGCGAGCACGGCGCGGTCGCCGTCCAAGACGGTCAGGGTCTTGGCCTCCAGGTCCACCCGGATCGAATAGGGCGTCCAGCCCAGGTGGGCGGCGGAGGCCGGGATCCAGCCGGTGGTGTCGTTGGGACGTACCGGCAACTCGACCTGCAACCAGCCCTGGGCGCTCGGTGCTCCCACCACGGCGAGGGTCTCGGGTGCCCCGTAGGGGTTCGTCGTGCCCAGGTGGCCTTCCCCAGCTCCCCCGGGCCGCGACGACCACGAGGTGGGCACTACCACCGTGGCGATCCACCCCGTCGTGGGCTCGGGGGCCACGGCGCGAGCCGGCGCGGCAGTACCAGGGCGGCCGGACGCCAACGCGGACTCCGGGGAACGCGCACCGTGGGCCGCGACGCGCAGGCCTGCGAACGAACGGTGGGGAGGGGCGCCGGGGGTAAACGCCCACCAGCCGGCGGCGCCGCCGCTCAACGTGAGGGCGCAAACCGCCGCCCCAGCAGCCCATCGCGCCATATCCCGAGTGTGCCATAGCCCACCGGGAACAGCTCAGTTGGCACACCCGGGGGGTAACGTCGAGGGATTCCTCCAACCCACCCGATCGCCCTTCGGGCCCGCCGCCGGTGAGCAGTCCGACGGCCGCGCTGCTCGAGACGCCCGTGCCCGCAGCCGGTCCCCGTTTGCGGTGGTGGCGCGAGGTGCTACTGGTCGCGGTGTTCTATGCGGTGTACACGCTGATCCGCGACGAATACACGTCCTCGGGCGGCCGAGACGACGCCGAGGGCAACGCTCGCTGGATCATCCACGCTGAACGCGACCTGCACATCTTCTCCGAGCAGAGCATCCAGCACTGGATCCTGGAGTGGCATTGGCACGTCTTCATCGAGTTCTGGAACGCGTGGTACGGCACCGCGCACTTTGTCGCGGTGGCCGGGGTACTGATCTACCTGTACCACAAGCGTTCAGCGCGCTACCCGCTGTGGCGAAACACGTTTGCGGTCATGAACCTGATCGCGCTGTTCGGCTTCGCCTTCTTCCCCCTCATGCCCCCCCGCCTGCTTCCCGCCTCGTATCACTTCGTGGACACGCTGGCCCATTACGGGAGCCCCTGGAACTTCTCGAGCGGCCCCGCGGCCAAAGCATCCAATCAGTTCGCCGCGATGCCGAGCATGCACACCGGCTGGTCGACGTGGTGCGCGCTGGCGCTGCTGCCCTCCATCAGGCCGCGCTGGGGCAAGGCGGCCATTTTCCTGTATCCGCTGTCCACCGTGTTTTGCATCGTGGTGACCGGCAACCATTACTTCCTCGACGCGGTGGGCGGCCTGGTGGCCCTCGGGCTGGCCTACTGCATCGCTCGTCCCTTGACCGCGTGGTGGGCCGCGCGGACGTGGCTTCGCCCCCGCCCCCTTCAGGAAGCAGAACCATGCGCGTCGTAGTTATCGGAGCCGGCCTCGGCGGCCTCGCCGCGGCATGCCATCTGGTCGGCCGGGGCCACGAAGTCACCGTTGTGGAGCGCGAAGCGGGACCCGGGGGCCGCGCCGGGCAATGGTGCTCGGAGGGCTACACCATCGACACCGGCCCGAGCGTGCTGACCATGATCGACACGCTGTCCGCCACCTTCGCCGCGGCCGGCGCGGAGATCGGCGCGCATCTGCAGCTGCGACCGGTCGAGCCCATGTACCGGGCCACGTTCCCCGGCGAGCAGCCGCTGCTGGTCCGCCACGGGCGCGACGCCATGGCCGAGGAGATCCGCGCTTCGTGCGGGCCGAAGGATGCCGCCGCCTTCGCCCGCTTCTGCGACTGGCTCGAACGCCTCTACCGCTTGGAGCAGCGCCACTTCATCGACCGCAACTTCGACAGTCCCCTCGACCTGGCCCACCCCTTGGCCCCCGCGTTGAACCTGGTCCGCATGGGAGCGTTCCGGACTATGGCCTCCACCGTGGCCCGCACCTTCTCCGACCTCCGCCTCCAAAAGTTGTTCAGCTTCCAGTCGCTCTACGCCGGCCTGTCGCCTTTCGACGCCCTCGCCGTGTATTGCGTGATCACCTACATGGACACCGTCGAAGGCGTGTGGTTTCCCGAAGGGGGCATCTACGCGGTGGCCCGTGGCCTCGTGGCCGCCGCCGAAAAAGGGGGCGCCGAGTTCTCGTGGAACGCCCCGGTGTCGCGGATCGTGCGGCGCCACGGCACGTCGGGGCCGGTCTCGGGGGTGCGCCTCGACAGCGGGGAGTTCATCGCGGCCGACGCCGTGGTGGCCAATCCCGACCTGCCGTTCGTGTACCGCGATCTGCTCCCCGAGGTGCCCATGCCGCGGCGGGCCCGACGGGGCAACTACTCGCCCTCCTGCATTCTGTGGCTGGCCGGCACCAGAGGCGTCGCCCCCGCCGGGGCCGCTCATCACAACATCCATTTCGGGGGGGACTGGAAAGGTTCGTTCGACGCCCTCCTCCACGACGGCACCATGCAGCCCGACCCCGCCATCCTGGTGTCGATGCCGGCGCTGAGCGACCCGGACCTCGCTCCCGCCGGCGGCCACGTCATCTACGCCCTCGAACCAACACCCAACCTCGACGGAAAGGTCGACTGGCGCGGCCAGCGTGAACCGGCCCGGGCCCGGCTCCTGGAGCGTCTCGCCGCGCAGGGCTACCCGGTGGACGACGTCGTCACCGAACGCTTCATCGACCCTGACGACTGGGAAGCCATGGGCATGGAGCGCGGCACGCCCTTCGCCCTTTCCCATCAGTTCTTCCAGAGCGGCCCGTTCCGCCCCAATAACATCGACCGGCGCGTACCGGGCCTGGTGCTGGTGGGCTCAGGCACCGTTCCCGGGGTGAGTGTGCCCATGGTGCTGGTCTCAGGTCGCCTGGCCGCCGAGCGCGTCGATCAGTTGGCAGCCGGTTGAGCAACCGGTGAGCGTGAGCCTGGAGGACAGTTATCGGCGCTGCCGGGCCCTCAACCGCCGCTTCGGGACGACGTATTACGCCGCCACCTGGCTGCTGCCGGCCGTCAAACGCCACCACGTCCACGCCCTCTACGCCTTCTGCCGCTACGCCGACGAGATCGTCGACAGCGGTCTCGACGCCCCCGGCCCCACCCTGGCCGACTTCGAGTCGCGCTTTTTCGCCGACCTCGACGCCGGCCGCTCCGAGGATCCGGTGTTCAAAGCGGTCGTGCACACGGTGCGGGCTTTCGATATCGACCCGCAGTACTTCCACCGCTTTCTCAACTCCATGGCCATGGACCTGACGGTCACCGATTACCCCACCTTCGCCGCGTTGGAGGGCTACATGGATGGCTCCGCGGCGGTCATCGGCGAGATGATGTTGCCCATCCTGGAGCCTTCGCAGCCCGAGGCCTTCGGCCACGCCCGGGACCTGGGCACCGCTTTTCAGCTCACAAACTTTTTGCGTGACGTGGACGAGGACCTCGACCGGGGCCGGGTCTACGTGCCCGGCGAGGACCTCGACCGCTTCGGCGCCCGGCCGGCGCTCGAAACCAGGACCGTCACCCCGCAATGGCGGGAGTTGATGCGATTCGAGATCGCCCGAGCCCGGCGCTTCTACGACTCAGGGGCGGCGGGTATCGACATGCTGCCCGGCGCCTCGGCCCGCTGCGTACGCGGAGCGCATGTGCTCTACGGGCGGATCCTGGAGCAGATCGAGGCAGTCGACTTCGACGTGTTCTCGCAGCGGGCCCGGGTGCCCCGATGGCAGAAGGCGGCCATCGCGGCGGGTGCCTTTCTGCCCCGGCGCGATCAGGCTGCGGCCACCCGGCGCTCGGCGGGCACCACGGGCCACAACATCCCGTAGGGGGCGCCGCCGAAACGGTGGTGGACGCCGTGGGCGTCGCGCAGGCGGGCCAGGCGGACCAGGCGCCCGCTCGCCCCGAGGCTGGGCCGGATCCTGCGGTGGATGATCACATCGTGGACGAAGGCGTAGGCCGCCCCGTAGGCGGTCACCCCGACCCCTACTCCGAGCAGCAGTCGCAGGGCGGGCACCCGGCTGCCCAGCGCCATGACGGCCACCGTGGACCCGGCGAAGAGGACGGGATAGGCGTCGTTGGCTTCGAGGCCGCGCTCGCCAGGGCGGGACTGGTGATGCGAGCGGTGCAGCACCCAACCGGGGCCGTGCATGACCCAGCGGTGCACGCCACAAGTCACCGGCTCCATGCACACAAAGGCGGCGCCGGCCGCCACGACCTGGGCTATCACGCCTTCAACGTATCCCGGTCAGCCCGCAACCAGCACAGCAGGACCAGGGTGACCAGGGCGAAGCCGTAGGCGAAGTCTTCGAGGGGGATATCCCACGGGAAGCGCACGCCGGAGAACTCCTTCGGGTTGTACTCCACGATGGGCGCCGACAACTTGGTCAACCACCCGTCGACCGGGATCTGGAACGCGAAGGTGATGACGAGGGTGATCCAGTAGGCCCGCCGGCGAAACAGCCCGGTCTTCCACCACCGCACTTCTAGGGCGATCACCGCCAACGCGGCCACCGCGGCCCACAGCGTGTACACCTAGGGCCGCCGGGGGCGCCCGGGGCGCCGGGGGGTGAAACGGCTGACGACCTCGAAGGTGAGGAGCGCGCAGATGGGGACAACGGCGAAAAACACGACTTCTTCGACGGGCAGGTGCCCGGGTAGGTCCCATCCCGTCACGTAACGGCGGTTGTAGCGCCAGTGGTGGTGCGCGATGGCCGCCACGTCCCACAGGGAAAAGATGATCACGGCAGGCACCACCGCGGTGATCAGCCGCCGGGGCCGGCGCCACACGCGGGCGCCGGCCAGCAACTCCAGCGGCAGGGTGAGCACCACGCAGGCCGCCATCACCAACAGGTACTGGAAACGCTCCACCCCGGCACCCTACGGGGAGGTTGCGTAATTCTCCCACCCGGTGGGGAGTAGGTTGAAGCGATGTTGTTGGAGTCGATCAACTCCCCCGACGACCTCCGGCGGCTCTCCTACGAGCAGCTTGACGATCTGGCGCGGGAGATTCGGGAATTCATCGTGCAGGCCGTTTCGGTCACGGGCGGGCACCTCGGATCGAACCTCGGTGCGGTGGAGCTCACCCTGGCCCTTCACCGGGTGTTCCGCTCGCCGCGCGACATCCTGCTGTGGGACACCGGGCACCAGGCCTACGTGCACAAGATCCTCACCGGTCGCCGGGACATGTTTTCCACCCTGCGCCAGCCCGGCGGACTGTCGGGCTACCCGTCGCGGGCGGAGTCCCCGCACGACTGGGTGGAAAACAGTCACGCGTCCACCATTCTCTCCTACGCCCACGGCATGGCCGTGGCCGTCAAGCGCAGCCCGAACCCCAACCGGCGGGTGGTGGCGGTCATCGGCGACGGCGCCATGACCGGAGGCATGGCCTTCGAAGGACTCAACAATCTGGGCCACAGCGGCAGTCGCGTCCTGGTGGTACTGAACGACAACGGCCGCAGCTACGCCCCGACCGTCTCGCGCCTGTCGGAGAGCCTCACCAAGTTGCGCCTGCACCCGGGTCTGCGCTCGGTGCGCTCCCGGGTGGAAGACGCCCTGCGGGAGTTGCCGAAGGTCGGTCCGTTGGCTTACTCGTCGCTTCAGGGCGTGTACTCGGCCATGCGGGAAGTCATCGAACCGCCCGCCTTTTTCGAGACCCTCGGTGTGCGCTACGTCGGCCCCATCGACGGCCACGACACCGCCGGCTTGGAGCAGGCGCTGCGCCAAGCCGACGAGTACGACGGCCCCATCGTGGTGCACGTCATCACGCAGAAGGGTCGTGGATACGGCCCGGCGGAAACGGATGACGAAAAGTGTCTCCACGACGCTGCGGTGTTCGATCCGGCCACCGGGCCCACGGAGGCGTCGCGGGCCCCCAAGGGCTACACCCAGGCGTTCAACGAGGCCATGTTGGAGATCGGCGAACACCACCCCGAGGTGGTGGCGATCACCGCGGCGATGGCCGGGCCGACGGGGCTTCTGCCCTTCGCGGCGCGCTGGCCGGACCGGTTCTTCGATGTGGGTATCGCCGAGCAGCACGCGGTGACCTCCGCCGCGGGGATGGCCATGGGCGGCCTGCGCCCCGTGGTGGCCATCTACTCGACGTTTTTCGCCCGGGCCTTCGACCAGGCCAACCTGGACGTCGGCCTGCACGGCCAACCGGTGATCTTCGCCCTCGACCGCGCCGGGATCACCGGCGATGACGGTCCCAGCCATCACGGGGTGCTCGACATGGCCCTGTCCCTGCGCATCCCGGGGATGACCATTCTGGCCCCCTCCTCGGCCCAGGAACTGCCGGTCATGCTCAACACGGCGCTCGGCTTGTCGGGACCGGTGGCCATCCGCTGGCCCAAGACGACCGCCCGCCAGGTGGACGCGGCCCAGGTGGGAGCGAACCTGTCGGCCCGCCTGGTGCGCCGCGGGGAGCTCGAAGTGTGCATTCTGGCGGTGGGCAAGATGGTGGAGTACGCCGAGGACGCGGCCGCCGCGCTGGCGGCCGACGGGGTGCTGCCCACCTTGTGGGACGTGCGGGTGGTGCGCCCGCTTGACCCGGCCATGATCGCCGACGCCGGACGTCACGGCCTGGTGGTCACCGTCGAGGACGGGATCCGCAACGGCGGAGCCGGGGCGTTCATCGCGGACGCCATCGCCGATCTCGATCAGGGCCGCGTCGGTCCGCCGGTGCTGTCGCTCGGGGTGCCCACCGCGTACATCCCGCACGGAAAACCGGACTCCATCCTGGCCCAGCTCGGCTTGGACGGAGCGGGGATCGCCGCCGCCATCACCAAGGCCCTGCGCCGGCCGGCGGACGCGCTGACCCTCGACGTGCGCTAAGCAGCACGAGGGCGGCGTTCAGCTAGCGGCGCCGGCGTCGAACAGCGCGGCCTGCACGCCGGCACCTCGGTCACCGTCGGCGTCAGCGTCAGCGTCAGCGTCAGCGTCGACGGTTTCGGGCGGCGGGGCGGGTTCGAGCAACTCCGGGCCCTCGTTGGCCACCGCGTTGACCCGCGAGCTCACGACGAACGTCTCGAACCACTCGTCCGGGGCGGGTACCAGCAACTCGGCCAACGCCTCGATGTCGTCGAACGCAGGGTCGAGCCACTGATCCCAAGCGGTTGCGGGCAACACCACCGGCATCCGGGAATGGATCGGGGCGAGGAGCCCGTTGGCGTCGGTGGTGATCACGGCACAGCTGCGCACCACCTCGCCGCCGTCGGCGCCGTCGCGCCATACCTCCCACAGGCCGGCGAAGGCCATGGGCCGGTCGTTGCGCAAGCGCACCGCCCACGGCACCTTTCCCCGCTTGGGCGCCGCGCCACCGGGGTTTGGCGGCGCCGGCGCCTGCCATTCGTAGAACGCGTCGGCCGGGATGATGCAGCGCCGTCGGGCGAACGCGGCCCGGAACGCCGGGCGCTCGGCCAGAGAATCGGACCGGGCGTTGATCATCCGGTTTCCCACCGACGGGTCCTTGGCCCAGGAAGGGACGAGACCCCAACGGAACGTTCCCAGCTGCCGGTGCACCCCGACCGCCCCCTCGTCGCGGCGGCGCCGGCGGGCGGCCACCGCGTACACCGGCTGGGAAGGGGCCACGTTCCAGCGCAACGCCAACTGGTCGGTGCGCACCTCATCCACCTCGTAGACCTCGACCAGCTGCTCAACGGTGGAGGTCGAGGTGTAACGTCCGCACATCGGGGCGCTAGCGCCCCTGGCCGTGGCCGATGGCCGAGCGCGCATCGGCCAGCGCATCCATGGCACAGGGATCGCCCATCCCTTCGCCGCACGCCTCGCATTCCAACTCCAAGGTGGCGTGGGCGATGTCGAACGACGACGCGAGCGTCACTTTGATCCGTTCCCCGACGACCTGGGCCTCCTCCAAGGTGGGGTGGCCGCTCAACACGACATGCGCGGACAGGGCCCGCACTTCCGACGAAAGGCTCCACAGGTGCAGGTCATGCGCGCTTTCCACGCCGGCCACGCCGTCGATGACCGTACGCAGGCGGGCCACGTCGACATCGCGGGGGGTTCCTTCGAGCAGCACATCGGTCACTTCCCGTCCGAGCCGCACCGCCTGCACACTGATGAGCACCGCAATGGCGATGGACACCGCGGGGTCGAGCCACCGGTACCCGCCGGTGACCACGATGACCGTACCGGCCACCACCACACCCAGGGCGGCCAGCGCGTCGCCGGCCATGTGCCACAACGCGGCGCGCATCCCCAGGTCGCGTTGCCCGGGTTCGTGAAGGGCCAGCGCGCAGACGGTGTTGACCGCCAACGCCCCGGCCGCCACCGCGATGACCACCCCGCCCCGCACCGCTTGGGGGTGGACGAGGCGCTCGACGGCGGCCACCACGATGAGCACGGTGACCACCAGGATGGCCGCCGCGTTGGCTTGCGCAGCGAGCACGCTGGAGCGGTGGAACCCGAACGAACGAGCCGCGGTGGGCGCCCGGCGCGACAGGCGGACGGCGACGAGGGCCAGCGCCGCGGCGGCCACATCGGTCAGGTTGTGCCCGGCGTCGGCCAGCAATCCCACGGAGTGGGCGGCCACACCTCCGATCACCTGGGCCACGACCACCGCCAGGTTGGCCACGATCACGATGGTGAGACGCCGTCCCCTGCGCTGCGCGGTGGCAGCCATCGACCGAGCTGCGCCGTGATGAGCGTGTTCGCCTGAGCCGTGTTGGTGCGCCACCCCGCGATGTCCTCCTTGTGGCACTACCGTACCGTCACCACAGCGCCAGTCGAGTGCTGCCCCCCGGGGCTCAGCGGGTGGTGACGTCGACCTTGAGTTCCTGCTGCGCGTAACGCTGGCGGATCACCTTCTTGTCGAACTTGCCCACACTGGTTTTGGGTACCTCGTCGATGAACGACCAGCGTTCCGGGATCCACCACCGCACCACCCGCTCGGCTACCCAGACGCTGAGTTCCTCGGCGCTCAAACGCGACCCGGGCCGGCGCACGATGACGGCCAGCGGCCGCTCGCCCCAACGCTCGTCGGGTACTCCCACCACCGACGCTTCGTGGACCTGTGGATGGCCCATCAGGGTGTTTTCCAGGTCCACCGACGAAATCCACTCGCCCCCGGACTTGATCACGTCTTTCACCCGGTCGGTGATGGTCACGAACCCGTAGTCGTCGAGGTGGCCGACGTCGCCGGTGCGCAGCCATCCGTCGTGGAACTTCTCGGGTGTCGGGTCGCCGAAATAGCTGCCGGTGATCCACGGGCCGCGCACCTCGATCTCCCCCACCGTCTGGCCGTCCCAGGGGGCTTCGGCGCCCTCCGCGGTGATGATGCGCAACTCGACGCCGGGGATGACCCGCCCGGCTTTGGACCGCCAGCCCACGTCGTCGAGCGCGGCGCCTCGCGGCGGTGTGGCGATGGTGCACACCGGACTGGTCTCGGTCATGCCCCAGCCCTGCAAGATCTCGATGCCCCGGCGGCCGTACGCCTCGATGAGGTGGGCGGGGACGGCCGAGCCGCCGGCGGTCAGGGTGTGCAGCGACGAGACGTCGGCTTCGGGGTGGGCTTCGAGGTAGCCGAGCATGTCGTTCCAGATCGACGGCACACCGGAGGAGAAAGTGGGCCGGGTGGCTTCGATCACCGCGGCCAGCGGACCGCCCTGGAGAAAACGGGCGGGCATGATGATGTCGGCTCCCGCCATCCACGCCGCATAGGGCAGACCCCACGCATTGACGTGGAACATGGGCACCACCACCAAGACGCGGTCCCGGTCGGTGATAGGCAGCACACCGGCGTTGGAAACCCCCATGGCATGCAGGAACATCGAACGGTGGCTGTACACGACGCCTTTGGGATCGCCGGTGGTCCCTGAGGTGAAGTTCATGGACCCGGCCTGGCGCTCGTCGAGCTCGGGCCACTCGGTGACGGGAGGCCCTCCGAGCAGCGATTCGTAGTGGCATACCTCGGCGAACGGGGCCAGCACCTCGGCCGCTTCGGCGGCCGCCCCGGTGTCGTCGACCACCACGTAACGCTCCACTGTGGCGAACTGGCCGGCCACCTTGGCCAGCAACGGCACCACGCTGGCGTGGGCGAAGATCACCTTGTCGGCCGCTGCGTTCACGATGTGCACCAGCTGGTTGGCCGGGAGCCGCAGATTGAGGGTATGGAGCACTGCCCCCTGGCAGGGAACGGCAAAGTAGGTCTCGAGGTGCTCCTGGGTGTTCCACATGAAGGTGCCCACCCGATCATCGGGACCGACGCCCAGCCCGGCCAGGGCTCCGGCCAACCGGGCGGTGCGCTCCGCGACCTCGGCGAAGGTGGCGGAGCGCACCGCATCGCCGGTGTAGGTCAGGACCTGGGAACGGCGATGGACGAGGGCCCCGTGCCGCAGGATGTGGGTGAGGGTGAGGGGGAAATCCTGCATGGTGCTGAGCAACGCTGATCCTCCGGTCAAGAGCGAACGGCCGCCGACGCTACCCCTTCGGTGTGCCTGTGGTCACAGTGATGGCGGATCAGGCGGACGCCGCGTCCAGGTGGTCACCCCGGCGGGTGGTCAGAAGTAGCGGTTTCGACGATCTCCACCCCGGCCGCCGCCAACTCGTCGAGGGTGGCCGGCGTGGTGCGGGGGTCGACGTCGGCGCACAGACCGCTCAGCAGCCGGGTGGCCAAACCAGCCCGGCGGGCGTCGAGGGCGGTGGCCCGAACGCAAAAACTGGTGGCGATGCCTGCGATGTCGACCTGATCGACGTCGTGGGCGGCCAGGACTTCGGCCAGGGTGTGACCTTCAGGATCGTGGCCGTCGAAGCCGCTGAACGCCGCGGCGAACTCCCCTTTCGACACGATCAACGCGCCCGCCGGCAACCCCAGCGCAGGATGGAACTCGGCGCCTTGGGTGCCCGCCACGCAATGCACGGGCCAGCTGTCGCGAAAGTCGGGCACCGAACCTTCCGGCGCGAAATGCCCGTTGGGGTCATGGTGCCAATCCCGGGTGGCCACCACGAGGTCCCAGCGCGGATCGTCGCAGAGCACGGCCTGCAGTCGCTCGGCCAGCGCGGCCCCCCCGACGACGGCCAGGCTGCCGCCCTCGCAGAAGTCCCGCTGCACGTCCACCACGATCAGGGCATTGGCCACAACGCCTTTCTACCGCGCCGGCGCGACGGGCAAAACCGACCTCCCGGGTAGCGTGTCGTCCCGCATGGCCGCCGGCACCCCCCTCGACACCCGGCGCCTCCTCCCGCGGCTCGCCGACGAGTGGGGACCCGTCGCCCTGGCCGTCATCGGGGCGGTGGCCCTCGCCCTGGCCGGATGGCACGGGAAGGACTACGCGGCGTCGACCTACCGGGTCGACGGGTTCGGTGACCACGGCCTGGTCTTGTGGGACACCGCCTGGTACGGAGGCAACTATCCGCTCGGCTACAGCGTCCTGTTTCCACCGTTGGGCGCGCTGCTCGGGTTGGCGCTCACCGGCGTGGTCAGCGCCGCCGTTTGCACCTGGTGTTTCGACCATCTGGTGCGGCGCTTCTGGGGCCGCCGCCTCGCCGGCAGCTGGCTGTTCGCGCTCACCACCACCTTGGAGGTGGGGATCGGGCAGTTTCCCTACCTCGTGGGACAGGCCTTCGCGCTGGTCGCTGTGGTGGCGGCCACCCGGCGTCGCCACCGGTTGGCCGTCGTCGCGGGGATCGCCGCCGCGCTGTGCTCCGGGGTGGCCGGCGTCTTCTTGGCCGTGGCCGTGGTGGGCTGGGCGTGGAGCGCCAAGGACCGGCGTGGCCCGCTGGTCGCGTTGGCCGTCATTCCCATCGTGGCGCTGGGGGTATTCAATGTCGCCTTCCCCGGCACCGGCAGTTTCCCCTACCCGGTGACCGGGCTGGTCTGGGTGGTGGTGACCTGCGCCGCGGCGTTCGCCCCGCCCCTGCGCGTCGCTCCTGCGGTGCGCGCCGCGGCCCTGTGTTACGCCGCGCTGGCCCTCGGAGCGTTCGTGATCGCCAGTCCCATGGGCGGCAACGCCAACCGGCTGGCCCAGAGCGTGGGCATCCCGCTGCTGGCCTGCTTCGCCTTTTCTCCCGCCGCCGCAGCCCAAGGGGCTCGGCGCCGGCCCAGGGGATGGCCCCGCGGGTGGTACGCGGTGTTGGCGGTCGTCGTCGTGCCGTTGGTGGTCTGGCAATGGGCGCCCGGAGAAAATGTCGTGCTGGCGGTCAGCCGGGCCGGCCCGACCACCGCCGGCTTCTATCGGCCGCTGGTGGCTGCCGTGGCCGCCCGGGCCGCTGCGCCGGTGCGGGTGGAGGTCGTGCCCACCGAGCAGCACTGGGAATCGGTGTACGTCGCCCAACACGACCTCGTGGCCCGGGGTTGGGAACGCCAGCTCGACATCGGCGACAACCCCATCTTCTACCGCCCCGGAGCGCTCAACGCCCCCGCCTACCGCCGCTGGTTACTGACCAGCGGCGTGAGTTTCGTGGCCCTGCCCGACGCGCCGCTGGACTACGCAGCCACCGCCGAGGCAAAGCTCCTACGCAGCGGCACCGTCCCCGGCCTGACGCTGGTGTGGCGTTCTGCGCAGTGGCAGCTGTGGCAGGTCGACGCCAGCCCCGGCCTGCTCAGCGGCCCGGGCCGGGTCACCGAGGTGGGTCCCGACGCGGTGACGGTGTCCGCACGCGGCGCGGCGACGTTGACGGTGCGGGTGCGCTGGACCCGTTACTGGACGGTGCGCTCAGGTGCCGCGTGCATCGCCGAGGCGCCCGGCGGGTGGACCACCATCGACGCCCGGGGGCCCGGGGTGATCCGCTTGGGCACCACGTTTGACCCCCTGGGGGGCGGCGGCCACTGCTGAAGCGGCGGGCGCCAGGAGCGGTTCGAGCAGGGCCAGGGCAGCCCGCACGGTGGGAATAGGCCCCGCTCCGTCGGCCGGCTCACCACGCGACCACTGGGCCAATGCCGTCTCCACGGTGACGATCACCGCGCTGGCCGCCACCTGCACCCACAACTCGTCGGGGTCCGCTCCGTAACAGCCGGCCAACGTGGTGGCCAGGCGGCCCTGGTTGCGCCGGCACTCCTCCACCCAACGGGCCCGCAGCTGGTCGCTGGTGGCCAGCAGCCGCTCGAAGCTGCGCACCGTGGCCGGCGTGGCTCGCCGCAGGGTGGTCACCACCCCTTCGCGTACCGCCGCGGCGACCGAGGCGGCCGGGGCGCGTGGCGGGAGTTGCTCCAACGCGGCGACCACATCGTCGAGGCTGGTGCGGGCCACGGCGGTGATGATGTCGCCTTTGGCGGCGAAGTAGCGGAAAAAGGTGCGGGGCGACACGTCGACCGCCGCGGCGATCTCCTCCACCGTGGTGGCGTCGTAGCCTCGCTCCAAAAACAGTTGGGTGGCCGCCTCGGCCAGCGCCTGGCGAGTCCGTTCTTTGCGCCGGGCAACCGACGACAACACCAGTGCACCAACGGGAACGGCGTCGTCGTCACTCATTGCACCCCAGCGTAGAACTGGCGGAGGGGCCGGGCCAAGACAAGCCCTCTTTTCCGCCTCCTGCCCGGCCGGGTGCTCGCGCCGAGCACTCTTGCTCCGAGCAAATTATGCGCTTGACAGGCGTTACTCGGAGACGCCCAGGATCATGCCTGCAGCCACCGTCTCATTCGTCGCTTCGTCGATCAGGATGAAGCTTCCCGTTTGACGGTTGCGGCGGTAGGGATCAAACGACAGCGGCTGCGCGCTGCGCAACGTGATCTTGCCGATGTCGTTGAGGGCCAGGGACTGGCCGTCCTCGCGATGCAGCGTGTTGACGTCGAGGCGGTAGTGGATCCGGCTGACCACGGCGCGCGCCGAGCGGGTCGTGTGTTTGATGACGAGACGGGAACGTTCGGCCAACGGCCGCTCAGAGAACCAGCACACCATGGCCTCGAGGTCCTGCGACGTGATGGGCACATTGCCGGGCTTGGCGATCATGTCGCCCCGGCTGACGTCAATCTCGTCGCTGAGGCGGATGGTGGCCGCCATGGGGGGGACCACCTCGTCGACCACTTCGCCCGCCGACTCGACGGACTCCACCGTCGTGGTGAACCCCGACGGCAGGACCACCACCTCGTCGCCGGCCCGGAACGCGCCGCCGGCCACCTCACCGCCATAGCCGCGGTAGTCGTGGTGCTCGTGCGACATGGGACGGATGACCAGTTGCACCGGCAGGCGCGGGTCGATCAGGTTGCGATCCGACCCCGTGTACACGTTTTCCAGGTGCCACAAAAGGGTGGGCCCCCCGTACCAGGGGGTGTTGGTGGAATGGCTGGTGACGTTGTCGCCGTGCAGGGCGGAGATGGGCACGAAGGTGACGTCGGTGACCTCCAGCTTGGCGGCGAAGGCGGAGAACTCCTCTCGAACGGAGTCGAAGGCCTTCTCCGAGTACTCGACCAGATCCATTTTGTTGACGCACACCACCAGGTGACGGACCTGCAACAGCGACGCGATCACCGCGTGGCGATGGGACTGTTCGGTCATCCCCTTGCGGGCGTCGATGAGCACCAGCGCCAAATCGGCGGTCGACGCGCCGGTGACCATGTTGCGCGTGTACTGCACGTGGCCGGGCGTGTCCGCGATGATGAATTTGCGGCGAGGCGTGGCGAAATACCGGTAGGCCACGTCGATGGTGATGCCCTGTTCGCGCTCGGCGCGCAGGCCGTCGGTGAGCAATGCCAGGTTGGTGTAGTCGAAACCGCGGGCCACGCTGGTGCGTTCCACCGCTTCGAGCTGGTCTTCGAAGATCTGTTTGGAGTCGAGCAGCAGGCGCCCGATCAACGTCGATTTGCCGTCATCGACCGATCCTGCGGTGGCGAAGCGCAGCATGGCCATTAGAAGTAACCCTCTTTCTTGCGGTCTTCCATGGCCGCCTCGTTGAAACGGTCGTCGGCCCGGGTGGCTCCCCGCTCGGTGATACGGCTGGCCGCCACCTCGGCGATGATCTGATCGAGGCGCTGCGCGTCAGAATCGACCGCTCCGGTGCAGGTGGCGTCGCCCACCGTGCGAAAACGCACCACGCGCTCCTCGACGACTTCGTCCTCCCCCGGCGACACATGCGGGCCGGCGGCCAACCACATGTTGTCGCGGCGGAACACGTCGCGGCGGTGGGCGAAATAGATCGACGGCAGGGCGATGCTCTCCCGGGCGATGTAATGCCACACGTCGAGCTCGGTCCAGTTCGAAATGGGGAAGACCCGGATGTGCTCGCCTTTGCGGTGCGACCCGTTGTAAAGGTTCCATACCTCGGGCCGCTGGTTCTTGGGGTCCCACTGCCCGAAGTCGTCGCGGAACGAGAAGATGCGTTCCTTGGCCCGCGCCTTGTCCTCGTCGCGCCGTCCCCCGCCGAATACCGCGTCGAAGTCGTTGTCGAGGATGGTGTCGAGCAGGGTGACGCTCTGCAGGCGGTTGCGGCTGGCGTTGGGCCCCGACTCCTCCACTACCCGCCCGGCGTCGATGGACGCCTGCACCGAGCCCACCACCAGGCGAATCCCGAGCTCGGCCACCCGCCGGTCGCGGTACTCGATCACCTCGGGGAAGTTGTGGCCCGTGTCGATGTGCACCACCGGGAAAGGGATGCGCGCCGGCCGGAAGGCTTTGAGGGCCAGGTGGAGCATCAAGATGGAGTCCTTGCCGCCCGAGAACAGCAGGCCCGGCCGCTCGAACTGAGCAGCCACCTCGCGCATGATGTAGATGGACTCGGCCTCGAGCTCGTCGAGCTCTTCGAGCACCGAGGGCGAGGGTAAAAAGTCGACCGGCACAGTCACCATTTTGCACGAAGGAAGCCGTTCGGGCGAACGGGCTCACCTTTTTTCAGCGCAACACGGATTCCGGCTGCTCCAAGAGGACCACCTCGCCGCCGACGACTTCGCCGTGCACGTAGCGGCCACCACGGAACCACGAGCACACCGCGGCGATCAACGACGCTCCCATCGAGAAATAGAAGGCGTCGCGCAGGCCGGAGCCGAACGGCCCCGAGATCAGCCGCGGGAAGAAGGCCCGTCCGGTGAGCGTCGACTGTTGGGCGGCGCTGAGATGGATGAGCACGGCGTGGGGCACCAACTGCTGGATGGGGTTGTAGCCCAGGAACGCCGCGAACAGCGCGCCGATGGGCGGCTCGCCGGCCACCTGGTGGGCCTGGGCCGCCGGCACCCCGTTGGATACCAGTCCGCTGTAGAGGTGGGCGGGCAGGCTGGCCGCCAGGCCGATGGTGATGATGGTGAAAAACAGGCCCATGGACAGCACCTGGGCCGAGTTCTGGAAGGTGGTGGTCATCCCCGCCCCGGCGCCGCGTTGCTCGGGCGGGAGCGCATTGATCACCCCGGCCCGGTTGGGGGAGGCGAACATGCCCATGGCCAAGCCCATCAACATCAGGATCAACCCGAACTCCACGTAGTCGAAGTTCATGGGGATCAGGGTGAAGAGGAAGAAGGCGCAGGCCGCGGCGATCATCCCGCCGGTAGCGAAGGGGCGGGCGCCGTAGCGGTCGGTCAGGTAGCCCGACACGGGACCGGCGATGAGGAATCCGACGGTCAGCGGGATCATGTAGATACCGGCCCACAACGGCGTGTTGGTGAAGCTGTAGCCGTGCTGGGGCAACCAGATGCCCTGCAGCCAGATGATCAGCATGAACTGCAGACCACCGCGGCCCAGCGCCCCCAACAGACCGGCCAGGTTGCCCATGGTGAAGGCCCGGATCCGAAACAGCGGAAGTTGGAACATGGGTGCGGGCACCCGGCGCTCCACCCACACGAACACCCCAAGCGTGGCGATGCCGCCCACGATGGCGGTCAGCACCCCGGGGTTCGTCCATCCCATGGAGTGGCCACCGTAGGGCTGGATTCCGTACACGATCCCCGTCAGCAACGACACCAAACCGACCGCGAAAGTGAGGTTGCCCCACCAGTCGATCTTGGCCGGCACCCGTTTGCCGTTGTCGACCAGCTTGACGTATGCCCACACCGTGCCGAAAATACCGAACGGCACGCACACCAAAAACACCAGACGCCACTCGATGGGGGCCAGCACCCCGCCCACGATGAGGCCGATGAACGACCCGGAGATGAGCGCGATGCCGTTGATCCCCAGGGCCAGACCCCGTTGGTTCTCGGGGAAGGCATCAGCGATGATGGCGCTCGAGTTGGCAAAGAGGAATGCGCCACCCACTGCCTGGAACAGCCGGAGGATGATCAGGTAGAGCGCCGCCGCGGTCCCGTGCATCCAGCTCACCGAGAGCAGCACAGAGAACACGGTGAAGATCAAAAACCCCAGGTTGTACATCTTCACCCGGCCGTAGATGTCGCCGACCCGGCCCAGGCTGACCACCAGCACGGAGGTCACCAGCAAGAACCCCAGGAGCAGCCACAAGAAGTAGCTGGTGTTGCCCGGCGTGAGCGGATTGAGCCCGATTCCGCGGAAGATGTCGGGCAGCGCGATCAGCGTCACCGAACCGCTGATGGCCACCATGAGGATGCCGATCGTGGTGTTCGACAAGGCGATCCATTTGTAATTCGGCGAGAGCTCGCGCCCCTCTGCCATTCGGGCCCTCCTCATTTCTGACGTTGACGTCAGCGTACCCGGTAGAAGATTCCTCTAGCTAACCTTTCTTGCTTGGCGAGGCGCAGTAGCGTCGGGCGGATGACACGACAGGGGGTGACTGCTGCCGTGGTTGCTGCCGTGGCCGGGGCCGCGGCCCTCAGCGCCTGTGGGTCAAGCACCAAGACCGTACCCGCGGCGACCCTCTTGGCCAAGGCCCACTCGACCATCAACGCCGCGTCGGCCGTCCATTTCTCGGTGACGAGCAACCGGCTGCCGGACGCGGGCACCGTCCTCAAGAGCGGGACCGGCGACCTGGCCCGCCCGGGCGAACTACGAGGCAACTTCCAGATCGCCGTCGACTCGCTGCCCACCAGCATCGCCATCATCGAGACGGGCAACAAGTTCTATGTGAAGCTGCCGTTCCAGAGCAGCTACCAGGTCAGCGACCCCGCCAAGTTCGGCTTCGGCGACCCAGCCTCCATTATCGATCCCGACACCGGCATCAGCCGGTTGCTGGTCCAGATCTCCAACCCCAAGGTCACCGGGCAGACCCGGGTCAGCGGTGAAGTGCTCGAGACCATCACCGGGTCGGTGCCCGGCACCGACGTCACCCAGTTCCTGCCGGACGTGGCGCCCACCCAACCGGTGCAGCTGGTGCTGAGCATCAACCCGAGCTCCGCCCAGGTCCGCCAGGTGGAGGCCACCGGGCCGTTCGCCGCAGTCACCACGCAGTCCACTTACCTGGTGACGCTTACCGACTACAACGAGGCGGTCACCATCACCGCCCCGGCGACCTAGTTTTCGGGCCAGCGCACATGGCCACCGCGCTGCGACGAGCGGCCAGAAAGGCAAGTCCCCTCGACCCCGCCGCGGCGGGCAGGCGGCGGCTCATCCCGGCGGGCGCCGCGGTGCTCCTGGCCGCCGCCGACACCTACGTGGTGGTGGTGGCGCTCCCCTCCATCATGGGGGGCACCGGCCTCGACATCAACGAGTTGCAGCGGGCCACCCCCATCGTCACCGGGTTCCTCCTGGGCTATGTCGCACTGTTGCCCCTGCTGGGCCGGCTCTCAGACCTGCACGGACGGCGCCCGGTGTTCATCGGCTGCCTGATCACCTTCGCTCTGGGATCGGCCGTCACCGCCACCGCGCAGACCGCCGGCGTGGTCATCGCCGGGCGGGCCATCCAAGGCGTGGGGGGCGGTGGCCTGGTGCCGGTGACACTGGCCCTGGTGGCCGAAATGTGGCCCCCCGAGGAGCGCGGTCTCCCCCTCGGCGTCGTGGGCGCCGTCCAAGAGCTAGGCAGCGTGCTCGGCCCGCTCTACGGCGCGGCGGTGGTGGAGTTGTCCGGCTGGCGCACCATCTTCTGGCTCAACCTTCCCTTGGCCGGGGTGTTGGCGGTGGCATTCGTGATCGGGCCGGCACCGCAACCCCCGCCGTCGCGGACCCGGCCCCCCGGCCGCTTCGACGTAGCGGGAACGGTGCTGGTCGTGGCGGGGAGCGCGGCGATCCTGCTGGCCCTGTGGTCACCGTCGTCGCTGGCCACCAGTGTGAGCTTCGGGCAGCTGTTCAACCCCGAGGTGGGGGGAGCGGCGTGGGTCGATCTGACCACCCCGCTGATGTTCATCGGCGTCGGCCTGATCATCGCCTTCGCGGCCTGGGAAGTGCTGGCTCCCCGCGCCGTCCGCCCGCTGCTGGCGCTGCGGCGCCTGGGCAGCGTCGTCGCCGGCGTCGACGTGATCGGCGCCATGTTGCTGGCCGGCGTGCTGGCCTGCATCGTCGTGGTGTTCTCGACATCGGACCCCGCCCATCAGGTCCTGGCCTCCAGCGCGCCGGTGGTGCTGCCCCTAGGGGCCGTGCTCACCGTGGCCCTGGTGGTCCGCCAACTCCGGGCCGACGAGCCGCTCATCGAGCGGGGCGTGCTGTCGCCCCCCGCCGCCTGGGGCTCCATGGTGGTCAACCTGGCCGTCGGCGCGGCCCTGAAGGCCGCCCTGGTCGACATCCCCTTCTTCGCCCGCAGCACCGTCGATCCCACCTCACAGATCAGCGCGGCGCTGGTCCTCGTGCGCTTCTTGGTCGCGGTGCCCGTCGGCGCGGTGCTGGGCGGACTCATCTGCCGGCGGCGCAGCGACGCCGGCACCGCCGCCGCGGGAATGGCGCTGGCCACCCTGGCCTTTTTGCCCATGACCCGGTGGGGCGAACACGCGCTCACCTCGCCGTTGCACGTTGGCGGGGCGTCGCTCGGTTTCGGGATGACCGATCTCGAGCTCATCTGCTGCGGCCTGGGTTTCGGTCTGGCCATCGCCCCCATCAACGCGGCGGTGCTGCGGGCTGTTCGCCCCGAGTGGCACGGCCTGGCCAGCGCCTTCACCGTCGTGGCCCGCATGGTGGGCATGCTCATCGGCCTGTCGGTCCTCACCGCTATCGGCCTGCGCGCCTTCTATGAGCGCCAGGCCAAGATCGGGTCGCCCATCACGCTCTGCCCCAACAACCCCGGCTCCTGCCCGGCGTACAACCACGGGACAGAGTCCGCGATCCTCAGCGAACTGCACACCATCTTCGCCGGCGCTGCGGTGTGCGCGGTGCTGGCGGGAGTGCTGGCCATCCTCACGCTGCGGGGGCGCAAGAACGCCGGCGCGCCGGCATGAACTCCGGTTGGTAGCAGTTGTCCCGAAGGAGCCGTCAACAGGCAGCTCCCGCCCACTGAGGCGACCGAACCGGTACCCGGACCCCGGCGCACGCCACCCACCACGCCCCGTCCGCGTCGCGGATCACCGGGTGCTCACCCCGCCCGCAACCGCTCCCCGAACCCCGAGCGGCAGCCACCGCGGCGGCCATGGACACATCGAGATGGACGCCACCCCCACCGGCCAGCGCCTCGGCCACCGCCACCGCCGCGCTGAGCCCGGCCACCGGGTCCCCCATGGCATCGCCGCAGAACATCGGTCCCCGGTCGTCCCACGCCACGAGCCCGCCGGCCACCGCCGCGTCGTCCCCGAAAGCGACGCGCGCCGACGCGCGGCCGTAGCCGGTGATGGTCACCCACACCGCGCCGGGTTTGGTGACCACTTGGGATGGCCCGAGCTCCACTTGATCGAGGGCCCGACCCCGGGAGGCCTCGATGATGACGTCCGCTCTGGCCAGAAGCGCAGCCAGCTGGTGCCGCCCGGCGCGAGCGGCGAAGTCGACAACGAGCGACTCGTGGCCTTCGTGCAGCGATCGCCAGAATCGGGCGTCGCCTTGGCGCGCCCCGTCGAGACGGCCGGAGTGCTCGACCTTCACCACCCGGGCGCCGCCCCGACCGAGGAGATGCGCACACAGGGGACCGGCCCACAACGAGGACAGGTCGACGACGAGCCTCCGGCCCCCAGCTGCCCCCGCGTCGTCGGCGGATCCCGCCCGGAGCGGCGACTCCACCCACGCCGGACCGGGCGGGCCGCCACCGGCGGACGCCGGCGCCACCGCGCTGACCGCCAGCCCCAGCAACTCCCCCGCGGCGACCACCTCAGCCGCCGAAACCGAACCCAGCGCCGCCTCCAGCGACAAGCCGGCGCCCAGCACGCCAAGAAGCGCCGGCACGCTGTCGTGGTCCGCCGGACGGGCCAGGTTGAGGGCCACCCACCCGTCCGCCGTCTGCCATAGCCGGGCGCTGCCCCCAGCCGAAAGCTCACCCTGTCGGGTGAGTCCGGCCAACGCGGCCCGCCCGGAACAGATGACCCCCGGATCCACGGCCAGCGCCGCCGGGGCCCCATCGTCGGCTACCCGCGCCAAGCGCCCCACCAACTTGTGGAGCCCGCCCATGACGTCGCCCCCCGGGTACCCCGGCGGCCCGCCGGCCCGGCCGGTCAGGGCCATGCAACCGCTGGCCGCCCACTCAAGGACCGGGCACTCGCGCCCCTCCGCCGCCAACAAACCCGTCAACAGGGGGGAATCGTACTGACGAAAACAATCGGACGTCGTAGTCTCCGAAGGGAAGTGCCACACCGACGAAGGCACGCTGCCACCTTGAGCAAGGGCTCAACCACCGACGGAGGAGAATCCCATGGGGCTATTCAGCAGGGCGCATGACATCGTGCAAGCGAAGGCCAACCGGGCGTTGGACAACGCAGAGAAGCCCGACCAGATGCTCGACCTGTCCTACGAGAAGATGCTGGAGCAGATCACCCAGGTGCGCCGGGCGCTGGTGGAGATCGCCGGGTCCCGCAAGCGCATCGAGCTGCAGGAGCAGCAGTTGCAGCATTCCGCCGACCATCTCCAGGATCAGGCCAGGGCGGCGCTGGGCGCCGGACGTGAGGACCTGGCCCGCGAGGCACTGAGCCGCAAGGCCGCGGCCCAGCAGCAGATCGACGAGATGGAGCCCCAGCATCAGCAACTTGTCGACGAGGAAGACAAACTGTCGCATACCTTGCAGACCCTGCAGTCCCGGGTGAACCAGTTCCGCACCCAGAAGGAAACCATGAAGGCGCAGTACTCGGCGGCCCAGGCCATGACCTCGGTCAACGAAGGGGTGGCCGGGATTTCCAAAACCATGGGCGACTCCGGCGCCGCGCTGACCCGGGCCCAGGACAAGATCGCGTCGATGCAGGCCCGCTCCGGTGCGCTCGACGAACTCTTGGAGTCGGGCGTCCTCGAGGATGTGGGCGGTAGCCACGACGACATCCAAAAAGAGCTCGACAAGATCGGGGCGTCCTCGTCGGTCGATGCCGAGTTGGCCGCCCTCAAGGCCGGGATCGCCGCGCCCTCCGAGCTCGGCGCCGGGGACGCTCCGACCGGCACCGCCACCCCATGAGCGACCTCGACGGCGGGGGGGCGTTCGATCTGGAGATGGCCACGGCCGCCTTGCTGGCTGACGGCAAGGACGTGCACATGCTCCTCGGGGTGCTGGCCAAACAACTGGCCAGCGCGTTGGGCGACCGCCTCACCGTCGAGCGCAAAGGCGGCCGCCTGCGCCACTCCGAGGAGATCAAAGCGCTCCAGGTCAGTGTGGCCAAGGAGGATTTCCGGGCCGAGGTGCACGGCGGCGGGGTGACGTGCACTGTCGGGCGCACCTCGGGCGGTATTCGCATCCGTAACGAGGAAGTGGACATGGACGAGTGGCTGCGCCGGCTGCTCACCAATCTGCAGATCGAGGCAGCACACAGCCAGAGCGCCCGTTTGGCGCTGGAAAACATCGTGATCGGAGGCAATTCATGACCACCACTCCCCCCGGGGACCTTCCCAAGGACGCCGGCCGGCGCCTGGCGGAACTCGAGCACGGCCTCTTCACCTCGGACCTGTCGGTCAACGAGTTCCTGCTCATCAAAGAAGTGGGCTTCCACCCGCTGGGTTTCGTGATGGGCTCGTCGATCTACCACACCGGGATTCAGACCAGGAAGTGGAGTTCATCCCAGGAGCTGACCAAGCTGACCGAGGCCATGTACAACGCCCGGGAGCTGGCCATGACCCGCATGGAGGAAGAAGCCGACCAGTTGGGGGCCGACGGTGTGGTCGGCGTCCACCTCGACGTCAACTACTACGAGTGGGGCAAGGACGCCGCGGAGTTCATTGCTTTCGGCACTGCGGTCAAAGCAGAAAACGGGCAGTCGTACCGCAACAAAGCGGGCAAGCCGTTTACCTCCGATCTGTCGGGCCAGGATTTCTGGACGCTCATGCAGACCGGCCACGTCCCCCAGGGTCTCGTCATGGGGACCTGCGTCTACCACATCGCCCACCGGGGAATGGCCCAGACGCTGGGTTCGATGGGCCAGAACGTGGAGTTGCCCAACTTCACCCAGGCCCTCTACGAAGCACGCGAGTTGGCCATGACCCGCATGCAGGACGAGGCCCAGGCCCTCGACGCCAGCGGCATCGTCGGAGTGCGCCTCGAAGAGAAAAGCCACATGTGGGGCAGCCACACCATCGAGTTCCTGTCGCTGGGAACGGCGGTGGTCAAAACGACAGGCGAGGTCACGCTGCCCCGGCCGACCACCATCATCTCCTTGGACAACTGATGTCGCTCGACGGGTCCGATCTGCCTCCGGAAGCTGCGGGGCGTTTGGAGCGCAGCGCCTTCAGTTCCGGGCTGACGGTGCCCGACTTCGCGGCGTGTCTGCACATGGGCCTGTACCCGGTGGGGCTGGTGCAGGGCTTCTGTGTCATGAAGTGGTCGTGGTACGGGATGAACGTTGCCGCCGGTTACGGCGGTTTCGGGATGCGGCCCTCGGGGACCAGCATCCAGACCTACAACTGCCCGCATCGTTATATGGCCACCACCCAGGAGCACCGACGGTGGGGATACAACTATGAGCAGCCATGGGTGACCAAGGCGTGGGCGGAGGGTTTCAACAGCGCCTACAAGCGCATGATCGAGGAGGCGGCCGACGCCGGCGCCCACGGTGTGGTCGACATCCACGATTCCAACACCCACCTGATTGATTCCGACATCCGCGAGTTCCATCTGCTGGGCACCGCGGTAGTGGTCGAGGGGGCGCCCAAACCCAAGCGCATCTGGACCACGTATCTGGCCGGACAGCGCCTGGCCAAGTTGATCGAAGCAGGGTTCATGCCGGTGACCATCCTGGCCTCCATGACCTCGGTGCGGGTCCAAGCCATCTGCTCGGTGGAAACCCTGATGCACGGCCGCTACGACACCTGGGGGGCGGTGCATCCCGGCGACGAGATCACCCAGTTGGCCGACGCCCACATGGCGGCCCGCCTGCGGGCCCGGGACCATCTCAAAGGGGCGATCGGCAAGGACGCACTGCACGGAGCCTCCATCGAGGTCTCCGAGCAGGAGTTGAGCGAAGGCGACATGGACATCTCATGCACCCTGCGAGGGACGCGAGTGCACCGGGTGGCCGATACGCCGGCGCTGGCCCCCCCGCTACCCACGGTGCGCCTGTCATGAGCGATCAGGGCGACATTACGGATGTGAAAGCGCAGTTGCTGGCGGCGGTCAGCGGGGACGGAGCGCGATCGAGCCGGTCGCAGGCCGGTGATCGGGCCTCCACCTCGGACCTCAGCATCGACGAGGTGCTGTTGCTGCATTCGATCAACTGGGAGCCGCTCGACTTGGTGTGCGGGGTGTCGTTCACCTCGATCCCCCAGGGAGTGTGGCGTTGGGGGGACGGCGAGGTGTCCTACGCCTCCGCCGCGCACGCCCAGGCCATCGCCTCCGCGGTCAGCCGCATGGAGCACGAGTGCCTGCGCGTAGAAGGCCACGGCGTGGTCGGTGTGCACATCGAACTCGAGATCGAACCGCACCACATCAAGGCCGTATTGGTGGGGACGGCGGTGCGCCCTTTGGGCTCGCCCGGCCGGTCGCCCCAGCCGTTTGTGTCGGACCTGTCCACCCGGGACTTCACCCTGCTGCACAACGCGGGGTGGGAGCCGGTGGGGTTGGCCTTCGGCGCTTCGTTCATGCACGCGCCGCGCCGCACGGCGGCCAGCGCGGTGGCCCAGAAGTCGCAGAACTTCGAGCTGACCAACTTCACCGAGGCCATGTACACCGCCCGCGAGTTGGCCATGGAACGCATGCAGAGCTCGGCCCTGCGGATGAAAAGCCAAGGCGTGGTCGCCGTGCAGATCAGCGAAGGGCCCATGCATTTCGCCCATCACGCCGTGCGTTTCACCGCATGGGGGACGGCGGTGCGCCTGGGGCGCGACGGCCACAAGTTCCTGCAGCCCCGGATGATCCTGCCGCTCGACGACACGGTGGTCGCCTTCGACGCCTCGTCCCTGCGCTAGGACTGGACGCATGGAGCCCACCCGGTACCTCGAAGTGATCGCCTTGGAAGCCGAAGCCCTGGCCGGGGTGGTCGACACCCACCCGTCCCTGGCCGTCCCCGCCTGCCCCGGCTGGCAGGTGGCGGAGCTGGGCCGCCACATGGGCAACGTTCACCGGTGGGCCACGTTGATCGTGGCAGCCGACGAGATCGGCCGGGTGCCCACCCCCCAAGAGGCCCCCTCGGATCGCCAGGTCGGGCCCTGGCTGCGCCGGGGTGCCGCCGATCTGGTAGCCGCGCTCCAGGCGGCGGGGACGGACAAGGCGGTGTGGACCATGGGCCTGCCCCGCACCTCGCTGTTCTGGTACCGCCGCCAGGCGCAAGAGACGATGTTGCACCGTTGGGACGCCGAGGACGCCGTGGGGATAGACCCCACCCCCCTCGAGGCGGACCTGGCGGCCGACGGGGTCGGCGAGCTGCTCGAGATGTTCGTGCCCCGGGTTCATCAGCGCAGCGGCGTGGCCGGCGCAGGAGAGACCTTCCACATCCACCGCAGCGACGGGCCGGGCGAGTGGCTGGTGCGCTTCGAGCCGTCGGGGGTCACCGTGAGCGAGGAGCACACCAAGGCGGACGTGGCGTTGCGGGGCCCGGCCGAAGACCTGCTGTTGATGCTGTGGCGCCGCCGGCCCGCTTCCAGCGTCGAGGTATTCGGTTCCGATGAGGCGCTCGCCCGCTGGTACGAACTCGTTCCCGCCATTTAGCTCCCTAGGCTGGGGGGATGGCGATCGGTGCGGACAACCCTGGCGACTCGGTGCTCGAGGTGTACTGGCGTCCGGGCTGCGGATACTGCGACCGCTTGTTCCGGGCACTGCGCGCCGCAGGCGTCACCCCCCTCACCCACAACATTTGGGAGGACCCCGAGGCCCGCCAGTTCGTGCGGTCACACAACCGGGGCAACGAGACCGTGCCCACCGTGACCCTGGCGGGCGTCACCACCACCAACCCCCACCCCAAGGACCTCATCGACGACCTTCGGGAGTCGCACCCCCACCTGATCGGAGAAGCCCCGCCGAGCCGGAATCCGTTGCACCGCCTCGGCCGGCGCCCGTAGCCCGGGTGCAGCCCGCCGGCGGAACCAGGTGGAACGCCTGGTTGGGGGCCTTGCACGAACGCGACTTCACCATCCTGCTCCTGGGCCGGCTGGTGTCGTGGCTGGGGACGGGGATGGTGCCCGTCGCCTTGAGTTTCGCGGTGCTCGACCGGGGCGGGAGCACCAGCGATGTCGGCTGGGTGCTGGCCGCGCCGACCATCCCGCTGGTGGTGTTCCTGCTCAGCGCCGGGGTGGTGGCCGACCGGACGAACCGGCGGCTCCTGATGCTGTCCGCCGATGTCCTTCGAGCGGTGGCCCAAGGGGTGCTCGCCGTATGGGTCCTCACCGGACATCCCCCCTTCGCCGCGTTTTTGGTGCTCGAAGCGGTGGTGGGGACAGGCACGGCGTGGTTCACCCCGGCCATGTCGGGCATTCTGCCCAGCGTCGCCCCGCCGGAACGGCTGCAGCAGGCCAACAGCCTGTGGGCCACTGCGCAATCGATCGGGTTGCTGGCCGGGCCGGCGGTAGCCGGGGTCATCGTGGCCACCGCCGGCCCGGGCTGGGCCATCGCAGCGGACGCCGCCAGTTACGCAGCAAGCGCCTGCTGCCTGGCCGGGCTCCGCCTCGGATGGGGCCGCCCGCAACCGTCGCCCGAACGATTCGGGGCAGGGCTGCTCAAAGGCTTGCGGGAGTTCCGCTCCCGCACCTGGCTGTGGTCGGTGGTCAGCCAGTTCTCGTTGCTCGGGGCAACGGTCTTCGCCCCGTTCATGGTGATTGGCGCAGTGATCGCCAAACATTCCCTGGGAGGAGCCGACGCGTGGGGGCTGGTCCTGGCGGCCAACGGGGCGGGCGCCCTCGCCTCCGGCATCGTGTTGCTGCGCGCCCAGCCCCGCTACCCGCTGGCCGCCGGCGAGGTGATGCTCCTGGCCTGGGCGTTCCCCTTACTGAGTCTCGCTTTTAGCGCCCCGCTGGGCGTGTTGACGCTCGCCGCGTTTGTGGCCGGCGCAGCCCAGGGGGCGTTCGAACCGTTGTGGGTGACCACCATGCAACGCCTGCTTCCCGCCGAAGTGCTGTCGCGGGTCAGCGCCTACGACTGGTTCGGGTCGCTGGTATTCCTTCCCTTGGGCTACCTCCTGGCCGGACCGCTCGCCGCCGCGGTCGGCACCCGGCCGTTCCTCCTGGCCTGCACCGCATGGCTGGTGGTTTCCACGCTTGCCGTCCTGGCCTTGCGTCAGGTGCGAACGATGACCCTGCCCGGCGACACCGTCCCCCAGGCCTGAAACTGGGCGTCAGGGCGGCGACCGCCCGAGCGTGGCCGCCCGCCCCGTGTAAGGATGGCCGAGATGACCACGATTCATGACAGCGATGTCGCCGGCCTGGTCGCGGCACGAATCTCGCAGCTGGTGGACGAGATCGGCTCGTCGGCCTCCGACCTCGCTGCGGCGAGGGGCCGCCAGTACGACCTGGGCCTGGCCTGGGTCCATTTCCCGGTCGGGTTCGGCGGTCTGGCCGCTCCTCCGGTCCTGCAACGCCAGGTGGAGGCGGCGCTGGCCCCCCTCGGGGTGGTCGGCCCCGAGACCCGCTTCTTCGGCCTCACCATGGCCGGGCCCACGGTGGCCACCCACGGCTCCGACGAACTGCGGAACGGGTTGTTGCGGCGCATGTTCACCGGCGAAGACATCTGGTGCCAGCTGTTCTCCGAACCGTCATCGGGTTCTGATCTGGCCGGCCTCTCCACCCGCGCCGTGCGCGACGGCGACGAATGGGTCATCACCGGGCAGAAAGTGTGGAACACGGTGGCCCACCTGGCCGACCGGGGCATGCTGGTGGCCAGGACCGATCCCGACGTACCCAAGCACAAAGGCCTCACCTATTTCGCGTTGGACATGCACGCTCCCGGCGTCGAAGTCCGACCACTTCGCCAGATGACCGGAGAAGCAGAGTTCAACGAGGTCTACCTGACCGAGGTACGTGTCCCCGACTCCGACCGGGTCGGCGACATCGGCGAAGGGTGGCGGGTGGCGATGACCACCTTGATGAATGAGCGCACCACGATCGGCGGGGGCGGCGCAGCCGGCGGCAGCGGCAGCGTCCGCTCCGGCCGCGGGAAAGGCGCCATCGCCGAGGCGGTGCGCCTGTGGCAGGAAGGCGGGGCCCACCATGACGGCGCGCTGCGGGATCGCCTGATGTCGTTGTGGGTGGAGGCCGAAGTGCTGCGCCTGACCAACGTGCGGGCCGGCCAGAACGCCCGGGTGGGCAATCCGGGACCCGAAGGATCAATCGCCAAGCTGATGTTCGCCGAGGTCAACAAGGACATCTACGACCTGTGCATCGACCTGCTGGGAGCGGCCGGCCTCGTGGGCTACGACTACGAGATGCGACGGTCCGAGGTCATCGGCCTCACCGGCCCGCCCGGCTCGTCGCGCAAGTTGTTCCTGCGATCCCGGGCCAACTCCATCGAAGGCGGGACCTCGGAGATCCAACGCAACATCATCGGCGAGCGCGTGCTCGGCCTGCCCGGCGATGTCCGGGTCGACAAAGAGCTCCCCTGGTCGAAAGTGCCGCGCAGCTGATGGCCGTCTCCGAAGTGGACAACGGCAACTGGGGCCGGTGGGGTGACGACGACCAGCGCGGCGCGTTGAACGTCCTCAGGGACGAACATGTGCGCCGGGCGGCGGCGATGGTGCGCACGGGAAAGACGTATTCGTTGGGTCTGCCCATTCAAGGCGAGGGGGTCCCCCTCCTCGGCCACCGGGTCCGTCCCGCCCGCCTGACCTCCAATGACAGCACCGACGCAGCCCACGCCGAGGCGATGGGGGCCGACCCCGGCACCGGTTTCCACGAAGACGTGGTGATGTTCGCTTCGCACACCACCACCCACATGGACGCCCTCATCCATGTCTATGAGCACGGCCACCACTACAACGGGGTGCCCGCGGGGGCCATGCAGGCCCACGCCGGAGCGACGCGCCTGGGGATCGAGCACGTGGGGGGTTTCGCAGCACGAGCGGTGCTCCTCGACATGGTCCGTCATCTGGGCTACGAGCAGTGGCTCCCCCAGGACCGGACGATCACCGGCGACGAACTGGCGGCGGCCGCCGAGAGTTTGGCGCTGGCCGTGGGCCCGGGCGACGTCGTGCTCATCCGCACCGGCTACCTCGACCTGTGGTTCGCCGAGGGGGACGCCAACGCGTCAGGGGGCCAAGCCGGCTTGGGTCTCGACGCGGCGGAGTGGCTGGCCTCCCGGGATGTGGTGGCCGTCGGCGCCGACAACGCGGCGGTGGAGGTCATTCCCTTCGACCAAGGGAGCTTCCTGGGCGTCCACAAGGTGTTGCTGGTACGCCACGGCATCTACCTCCTGGAGTTCCTCGATCTGCGCGCCGCGGCGGCCGACGGGGTCACCGAGGGTCTCATCACCATCGCTCCGCTCAAGGTGACGGGCGCGACGGGCAGCCCGATCAACCCCATTCTGATCACCTGATCACGGGCTGACCGAAGCGCTGCCCAGCTCCTCCCGCAGTTTGTATTTGAGGACCTTCAAAGTGGGGTTGCGGGGCAGTTCGGCGCGTATCTCGAGCTGTTCGGGGATCTTCTGGGTCATCAACCCCTGCGCCCGGCAGAAGGCCGCGAGTTCCGCCAGTGTCGGCGGGTCCGACGGGTCGGTGGCCTCGATCACCGCGCACACCCGTTCGCCGCGCTCGGGATCGGGGAGACCGATGACGGCCGCCGCGTGGATTTTCGGGTGTTGCTGCAAGACGTCCTCGATGTCTTTGGCCGCGATGTTCTCCCCTTTGCGGATGATGATGTCCTTGGAGCGCCCGGTGAGCACCAACGCCCCCTCCGCGCTGAGGTGGCCGAGGTCCCCGGTCCGGAAAAAGCCTTCTGCGTCAAAGGCTTCGGCGGTCAGCTCGGGGCGTGTGTAGCCTTTGCACAGCATCGGTCCCCGCACCCAGATCTCGCCGTCGGGGCCCGCTCCTGTCACGTCGACCCGTATCTGGCAGCCCTCCACCGGCTTGCCGTCGGTGAAGGCCAACTGCTCGTCTGCGTCGTCTGGTCGCCCGGAGGTGATCATCGGACATTCGGTCATCCCGTAGCCGTGCAGGATGGGTACCCCGAGTTGCGCTTTGACGTTGAAGAAGATCTCGGGCGGTTTGGGCGCACCACCCCCCGACATGCGCCGCAGGGTGGGCATGATGGGCGTCGTCGGGTCCGCCTGCTGCGCTTTGAGGTAGGCCAGGTAAAAAGCGGTGGTCCCGCCGACCATGGTCACCCCCTCCGAGGCGAACAGCTTGATCGCCGCGTCAGGCACGAACGTTTCGACCATCACCGCCCGCAACCCCACCGCCAGCAACGAGATGACGTAGTCGGGGCCGGCGATGTGGGCCAGGGGGAATGCCACCGACCCGACGTCTTCGGGGCCCAGTCCCATGGCCTTGACCAGACCGTTGGCGCCCGCGATGAGCGTAGCGTCGGTGTGCAGCACCCCTTTGGGGTCCGACGTCGTGCCCGACGTCGAGTAGATCCAGCGGATCGGGTCGCCGGCACCGGTGGGCGCCGGCGGAAGGCCGACCGGATCCGCCTCGGGCAGCGAGTCGTAGGCCAGTTCGACGCGCGGTGCAGGGCCGCCGGCCGCCGCGATACGCCGGGCCATGTCCTGGTAGTCGAAGCCGCGCCACTGGCCGGGCACGAAGAACACTTCCGCTGAAGTCTCGGCCAGCACGAACGCCACTTCCCGTTCCCGGTACAGCGGGATGATGGGCACCTGCACCGCCCCCAACCGGCACAGCGCCGCTTGCAGCACCAGGGTCTCGATGCGGCTGGGCAGCTGCCAGGCCACCGGCGTCGCCTCGCGCACGCCCTCGGCGTAGAGGGCGGCGGCCACCCGCTCGGCCCGGTCGCGGAACTCGCCGTAGTTCATGCGGCGGCCCGCTTCGTCCGACACCATGGGGCGTGAAGGGCTGAGCGCAGCGCGCTGCTCGATCAGTTCCCAGATCGTCGCTACCCCCGACAGGTCGATCTCCATGTTGGCTACGGTAGACCCCGTCGTCACACGCAGTCACGATCAGGCAGGGGGGGTTGCCATGCGGGGGGTGATCTTCGACGGGTCACAAGTCGAGGTGCGCAAGGATCTGGAAGTGCGGGCGCCGGGGCCCGATGAGGTCGCGGTGCGTATCGGCGCGGCGGGGGTGTGCCACAGCGACATCAGCGTCACCAACGGGACCATCCCTTTTCCCACTCCGGTCGTCCTCGGCCACGAAGGGGCCGGCGTGGTCGAGGCGGTGGGCAGCGCGGTCACCGGGATCGAACCGGGCGACCATGTGGTGCTGTCCACTCTGGCCAGCTGCGGCCGTTGCCGGTGGTGCAACACGGGGCGGCCCACGTGGTGCCGGGCCAGCCTCGGCAACGTCTCCCAGCCGTTCACCTCCCACGGTCAACCGGTGTGGAACTTCGCCGCGACCTCCACCTTTGCCGAGGTGACGGTGGTCAAAGCCATCCAGGCGGTACCGATCCCCCACGACGTTCCCATGCCGGTAGCGGCCATCGTGGCCTGCGCGGTGGTCACCGGGGCGGGGGCGGTCCTCAACCGGGCCAGCGTCGCCCCCGGCCACCGCGCCGCGGTCATCGGGGTGGGAGGGGTGGGATTGAGCGCAGTGGCCGCGTTGGCTCTGGTGGGCGCGTCTCGCATCATCGCGGTCGACACGGTCGCGGCGAAAGGGGAACGAGCCCTGGCCATGGGGGCGACGGACTTCGTGGACGCCTCGGCGGGCGACGCGGTGCTCGGCGTGCGGACCCTGCTGCCGCATAGCGCGGAGGTCACCGAAGGCCTGTTCGGATCGGGCGGAGTGGACTGGGCGTTCGATTGTGTGGGGTTGCCGGCCACCATACGCAGGGCGGTCGACATGCTCGACTGGGGCGGCACGTGCGTGGTCATCGGGGTCCCGCCGGCGGGGGCCGAAGTGACCCTCCCCATCAATCGGCTCATCCAAGTGGACCGCGGCGTGCTCGGCACCCGGGCCGGGGGCAACCGCCCCCATCACGACATCCCGCTGTTCGTCGAGCTGTACCGCCAAGGCCGCCTCGACCTCGACGCATTGGTGACCCGGGTCGCCCCCGTGGAGGAGTTCGACGGCGTGGTGCAGGACATGGAAGCGGGGCGCCTGGCCCGCGGTGTGGTGGTGTTCGGATGATCCTCTACGGTGAGTGCGATGTTTGATCTGGGCTATTCCGAAGAACAGGAGTTGCTGGTCGCCGCGTTCGGGCGGGTACTCGAGCGCGAGTGCTCCACGGAGGTCGTGCGCGCCCATGAGCCCTTGGGTTTCTCGGACGCGCTGTGGACGCGCATGGTCGAGTTGGGCGGTGTCGACATGGCGCTGCCCGAAGCGGCGGGCGGATCCGGCGGCGGTTTCCTCGACGCCGTCCTGGTCCACGAAGTCCTCGGCGCCTACCTGGCGCCGGTACCGTTGGCCGAGACCGTGGCGGCCGGCCGACTCCTGGCCACGTTGGCCACCGAGCCTGCGCTCAAGCTGCTGGCCGGGGCTTTGGAGTCCGGTGTTGCGATGACCATCGCGCCACGGCCTGCGAGCGCCGGCCGGCTTCGCTCGGTCCCCGCCGGGGCGGTGGCCGGCGTCGTGGTGGCCCGGGACGCAGATCGGGTCGTCGCCTTGACCGCCCCGCCCGCCGCCGCAGGGGTCCCCAACCTCGGTGCGCTACCTGCCGCGGACCTTTCCCTCGACGGCGGGGTCATAGAGATCGCGGCGGGGCCGGCGGCCCTGGCCTGTTTCGACGACGCCGTGTTGGAGTGGCGGGCGCTGCTCGCCGCACTGATGACCGGGGCGGGGCAGCGGGCGTTGGCCATCGGGGTGGACTACACCAAAGGCCGCTACGCGTTCGGGGTGCCCATCGCCTCGTTCCAAAGCATCGCCCATCGGATGGCCGATGCGGCGACCGCCCTCGACGGGGCGACGCTGGTGACCCGCAAAGCGGGATGGGCCATCGACACCGCAGCCGTGCAGTGGCGTCCGCTGGCCCAGATGGCGTTCGTGGCCGGCGCGCAGGCCGCCCGGCACGTCACCGACGAAGTCCTGCATTTTCACGGAGGCTACGGATTCATGCAGGAATACGACATTCAGTTGTACTTCCGCCGGGTCAAGGCCTGGGCTCTCCAGGACGGGGATCCGGCGGTCGCTTTGGAAGACTTGGCCGATCTGTTGTGGGATCGCCTTCCCCCGACCGGCGTGGCGTAGGGGTCGACCATGGATTTCGAACTGGGAGCCGCAGCCGAAACGCTGCGCCACGAGGTGCGCCAGTTCCTGGCCAAGCATCTGACCGAGGACGTCTATGAGCAGATGGCGACCACCGGCACCTATTACGACGCCGGTTTTGCCAAAGCCATGGGCCAGCGGGGCTGGATTGCGCCGGGATGGCCCCAGTCCGAAGGGGGGGGCGGCCGGACCTGGCTCGAGCAGGTGGTGCTCAGCCAGGAGTTACGCCGGGCGGAGGCACCGGTCGATGGCATCGGTACCACCATGCTCATCGCGGAGACTCTCCGCATCTTCGGGACTCCCGAGCAGCGAGCCGCGCTCATGGGCCCTGCGGTGCGGGGCGAGGTGGTGATCGCGCTGGGCTATTCCGAGCCGGACTCCGGTTCCGACGCGGCGGCGGCGCGCACCCGGGCCATGGCCGACGGCGGCGAGTGGGTGATCAACGGCGAAAAAATGTTCACCACCCTGTCCCAGGTCGCGGACTACGTGTTTGTCCTGGCCCGCACCAACCCCGATGCGAAAAAGCACCGAGGGCTCACCACGTTTCTGGTGCCCACGAACACGACAGGATTTTCCGTCTCCGAGGTCAAGACCATGGGAGGCGAACGGACAAACATCACCACCTACGAGGACGTGCGCATTCCCGACAACCTGAGAGTGGGTGACGTCGACGGGGGGTGGGCGGTGGCCTGCGCCGCGTTGGAACTCGAGCACGGCATCACCTACGCCGAGGACATCGAACAGATCCTGCAAGTAGCGGTGCGGGCCGCGGCCGAAGTGGGCGACGACGGGGTCGCTCCCATTGAACGGGCCAGCGTCCGCGCTCGTTTGGCGCAGGCCGCGTTGGAGACCGAGATGTCCAGGCTGCTCGGTTTGCGAGCCACCTGGATGCAAGAACAGGGGCAGCGGCCGGTGGCCGAGGGTTCGATGTCCAAGCTGTACTCCTCGGAGGCGTTTGCCCGCGTCGCGAACGACCTGCTCGACATCTTCGGTCCGGCCGGTTCGGAACAAGGGCGCGGGTTGGGTGAGCACGGTCTGGCCAAGATCGAGCACGCCTACCGCCATGCCCAAGTCACCCGTATCTATGCAGGGACCAGCGAAATCCATCGCAGTCTCATCGCGGAAGCCGGCCTGGGGCTACCCCGAACCCGCTAGATCAGCGCGGAGACCCCCATCAGCTCCGCCATGTTGGCGCCCATCACCTTTGCCTTCTCGGCGTCGGACAGTCCGATCAACTCGTCCACGAACGACAGCGGGTCCGCCATCCCCTCCGGGTGGGGGAAGTCGGATCCAAACAGTACGTGGTCGGCGCCGAGCAGCCGGACGAGCCCGACGGGGTCCTCTTCGTGGAAGGGGTGCACGTACAGGTTGCGTTTGAAAACGAGCTCCGGGTCTTCCAGGAAGGCTTGGGGCATTTTTTGGTACACGTCGCGAAGCTGTTGGAGAAGCGGGCCCACCCAACCGCTGCCGTTTTCGACCACGGCCACCTGCAACTGCGGGAAGCGGCTCAACGCCCCGTGACAGATGAGCGCGCTCACCGCGTCCTTGATGGCCCGGTCATGGGTGGACACCAAGGAGAAGGGCTGGGGTTTGAAGGCCAGGAACTCGCCCGAGTTGCCTTCCCATTCGTCGGCGTAACGGTTGTAACCGCTATCGGAGGCGTGCATCGTGACCAATAAGCCACGCTCCACGACCCGTTGCCAAAACGGATCGAACTCCTCCAAACCAAACGAACGCGGACCTTTGAAACCGGGGACGGGCGCCGGCCGGACGAGAATGGCCTTCGCTCCCCGATCAGCCACCCAGTCCAGCTCCGCGATGGCCTTCTCCACGACGGGCAACGTGACCACCGGGATGGGAAAGATGCGGTTTTCGTAGTTGAACGTCCAGTGCTCGTACATCCACTGGTTCAGGGCATGGATGACGGCATGCGTCGCGTCGGGATCGTCTTTGAGCCGCTCTTCCACCAGGCTGGCCAGCGTGGGGAACATGGTCGCCCATTTGATCCCCTGAGCGTCGAGCAGCTCGAGGCGGGGCTCGGGGTCGCGGAAGGCAGGGATAGCGTCAATGGCCTTTCCGAGGACCTCCCGGTACGACTTACCCTCAGGATTGCCGTTTTTGAAGTACTCCTCTTGCGCCCCGGGGGCGGCCACCCGTTCAAATGTCGGGTTCGGGATGTAGTCGCTGATGTTGCCCCGCACCACGATCTTGGTCCGCCCCCGAACCTGCACATAGTCGATGAGGTGCTGATAACCCGGCGGAAGGAACTTGGTCAGCGCCTCTGTTGTCTCGTACATGTGGTTATCCGCGTCAAAGACCGGATATCCGAGGTCACGTGATGGCATCGGGTAGCCTCCTGTCGGCAACATGCTAGTGGGGACATCATGCTGGATTATCTGATCGCGGGGGGAATGCTGGTCGACGGCACGGGCGCTGCGGCGCGCCGGGCCGACGTGGGGATACAGGGCGAGCGGATCGTGGCCGTCGGCGCTCTCGACGAGGTGTCGAGGTGCCGCATCGACGCCGAGGGGCTGCTCGTCACCCCGGGATTCGTCGACCCCCACACCCACTACGACGCCCAGTTGCATTGGGACGCCTATGCCACCCCTTCGTCCAATCACGGGGTGACGTCGGTCATCGGGGGTAACTGCGGGTTCACGCTGGCCCCTCTTCGTGCCGACGACGCCGACTACGCCCGGCGCATGCTGGCCCAGGTCGAAGGCATGCCGCTGGCCGCCCTGGAGCAGGGCATGACCGTCGATTGGGAGAGCTTCGGGGACTTTCTCGACGGGCTGGAAGGCGCGACCGCCCTCAACGCCGGGTTCCTCGTCGGCCATTGCGCGCTGCGCCGCTACGTGATGGGGCCCGAGTCGCAGGAGCGGGAGGCTCGACCCGCGGAACTCGACGCCCTGCGCGAGCTGTTGCACCAGTCGTTGGCGGCGGGCGGCCTGGGTCTGTCGACAACCCGGTCGCCGACCCATCCCGATCACCAGGGCAACCCGGTGGCGTCGCGTCTGGCCGCGGAAGACGAAGTCCTGGCCCTGTGCGATGTCGTAGGTCAACACCCCGGGACGACCCTCGAGGCGATCGTGGCCGGCTGCCTGAACGGCTTCGACGCGGCCGAGATCGAGTTGTTGGCGCAGATGAGCGCCCGCGCCAACCGCCCACTCAACTGGAACGTCCTCACCGTTACGGCCTCCGACCGGGCCGGCGCGCAGCACCAGCTCCTGCCGGGCGCCCGAGCCCGGGAGCTCGGCGGGAGGGTCGTGGCGCTCACCATGCCCACCTTCGCCGACAACAACATGAGCTTCGCCACCTATTGCGCGCTGTGGCTGATCCCTGGCTGGCGCGCCGTGCTGTCGCTGCCCGATGAGGACAAGACCGCCCGCCTGCGTGATCCGGCTGTCCGCGCCGAACTGGTGGCCGCCGCGGCGGGCACCGTCTTCCAACGTTTCGCCGACTTCGGCCGCTACCGCATCGGCGACACCGTCGCTGCTCAGAATCGACCCTACGAGGGGCGGGTGGTGGCTGACATCGCCCGGGAGCAAGGGGTGGAAGCCGGTGAGTGTCTCACCGAAATACTGGTGGCCGACCGCTTCGCCACGGTGCTGTGGCCGCTGCCCGGCGCCGACTCCGACGCCGACTGGGCGCTGCGCCGTGATCTGTGGGCGCACCCCGACGTGCTCCTCGGCGGATCAGATGCCGGCGCCCATCTCGATCGGATGCTGGGATCCTCGTACCCGACACGCTTTTTGGCCGACACCCTGCGGGGACGTCGGCTGCTCAGCGTGGAACAGGCCGTGCACCTCATGACCGCCGCGCCTGCCCGGCTTTTCGGTCTGCGCGACCGAGGGCAGCTGTCGCCCGGGGCGTTTGGTGACGTGGTGCTCGTCGACCCCGAAACCGTCGACAGCGGACCGGCCACCCGGGTCCACGACCTACCCGGCCACAGCCTCCGGCTGACCGCCCGGTCGTCCGGTATCGAACGAGTCTTCGTCAACGGAGTCCCCACTATCGAAAACGGGGAACCGACCGGCGCCACGGCAGGGCGGGTACTGCGATCGGGACGCGACACTGACACCGTAACCACGCAGCGAAGGTGAGGACGTCCATGACCGAACTACCTCGGATCATCTCGGTAGACGACCACGTGGTGGAACCCCCTGATCTGTGGTCCTCCCGGCTGCCGTCGCGTTACGCGGCGCGCGGACCCCGGGTGGAACGCAAACGAATCGCGTTGGGCGGCAGCGAGGCAGGCGGCGCCGCCGATTTCGGATGGCAGGAACGCGAGGACGGGCAATGGGCCGACGTGTGGCTCTACGACGACCTGGTCTCCCCGCTGATGATGTTGTCCGCCGCGGTGGGTTTCGACGAAGTGGGCTTCGACCTGACAACCTTCGAACAAATCCGGAAGGGGTCGTGGGACCAAAGCGCGCGGCTGGTCGACATGGACGCCAACCATGTCGACGCCGCGCTCAACTTTCCCAACACCCTGCCCCGTTTCTGCGGCCAGACCTTCCTCGAACGCCAGGACAAAGAACTGGCCTTGCTGTGCGTCAAGGCCTACAACGACTGGATGATCGACGAGTGGTCCGCCGGCGCCGGCCGCGGGCGGCTCATCCCGGTGACCATCGTCCCGTTGTGGGACCCCGACCTGGCCGCCGCGGAAATCGTTCGCTGTGCGGACAAGGGCAGCTTCGCCATCTCCTTCCCCGAGAACCCCCATCCCCTCGGCCTGCCGTCCATCCACGACAAGCGCGACTACTGGGCGCCGGTGTTTCGGGCCTGCGAAGAAACGGCCACGGTGCTGTGCATGCACATCGGCTCGTCCTCCAAGATGCCCTCGACATCACCCGACGCCCCGTTCATCATCAGCTCGACGCTGACCTTCCAAAACGCCATGGGCTCACTGCTCGACTACGTGTTTTCCGGCACGCTGGCCAAATACCCCGGCCTCACCGTCGCCTACTCGGAAGGCCAGGTGGGCTGGATGCCCTACATCTTGGAACGGGCGGACAAGTTGTGGGAGGAGCGCAGCGACAACAGCTTCGGCACGTGGCTTCCGCAACCACCGTCGAGCTACATCGCGGGGCGGGTCTACGGCTGCATCTTCGACGACGCCACCGGCCTGCGAAACCGCGACGTCGTGGGCATGGACCAGATCTGCTTCGAAGTGGACTATCCCCACGCCGACTCCACCTTCCCCGCTTCCCAAGAAACGCTCACCAAGATTTGCCGGCAGGCAGGCCTCGACGACACCGAGATCTACAAGCTGGCCAGGGGCAACGCCATCAAGGGGTTCGGCCTCGAGCGCTTCGGGATCACCAGCTGAGCGCGCCGGCGGACTAGCTCCGTCACACCCCTCCCGTAGGGTCAAGGGCGAGGAGGTCACAGATGCTGGCCGTACATCGATCCGAGCGGGCCGATCGACTGATCGAAGCCTTGGGCGATCTGCTGTCGGTACCGCTGCCCGATCCCATCGCGGCCGAGGTCGTATCGGTGCCCACCCGGGGGGTGGAGCGGTGGTTGACGCAGCGGCTTTCGCATCGCCTGGGCGCCCCCCTCGGTGGGGGGGGCGGCGTGTGCGCCAACATCCGTTTCCCTTTTCCGGGGACCCTGGTCGGCCACGCCATGGCCGCGGTGTCCGACGTGGACCCCGCCGACGATCCGTGGCGCCCCGAGCGCTGCGTCTGGCCCCTCGTGGAACTCATCGACCGCCACTGCGAGGACCCGCACCTGGCGGCGTTGTACGCCCACCTGCGCGCGGCCACCCCCGACGACCGCCAGGGCCGCCCCGGCTCGATGCGTCGCTTTGCCACCGCTCGCCATCTGGCGGATCTCTTCGACCACTACGCCGTGCACCGACCGGACCTGGTGATGGCATGGACCCGGGGCGAAGCGCCGGGCGGTGCCCCCAGTGATCCCACCCCGCGCTGGCAGGCCTACCTGTGGCAGCTCCTGCGGGCCTCGCTCGGGGTGCCCAGCCCGGCCGAGCGCTTCGAGCAGACGGCGCAGCGCCTGGTCGATCAGCCCGAGTTGCTCGACCTCCCCGAGCGCCTCTCGCTGTTCGGGTTGACACGCCTCCCGGCGAGCCATCTTCAGGTGCTGCACGCGGTGGCGCAGGCCCGGGACGTGCACCTGTTCCTGTTGCACCCCTCCGGCCGGCTGTGGGACGCGGTGGGCGCCGCGGCGCCCGGCCCCCCGGGAGTGCAGACCCGGGCGCAGGACCCCACGGCCCGACTGGCGCAGAACCCTCTCCTGCGCTCGTGGGGCCGGGACTCGAGAGAAATGCAGCTGGTGCTGGCCGCCCAGGGGATCAGCGGCGGCCAGTACCGACCCGTGGACATCGATTCCACCGGCGCGCCTTTGACCTTGCTCGGGCGGCTTCAGGCCGACATCCGAGCGGATCGGCGGCCGCCGGGCACGCCGGTGGGCGCGGCGCGCGATCAGCGGGGCGAGCTGGACCTCACCGACATGTCGGTGCAGGTGCACGCCTGCCACGGTCGCTCCCGTCAGGTCGAGGTCCTGCGCGATGCGGTACTCCACCTGCTGGCCATCGACCCAACCCTCGAGGCGCGAGATGTCATCGTCATGTGCCCGGACATCGAGACGTTCGCACCGCTGGTGCACGCGGCGTTCGGCGGCGACGATCTCCGGGGCGCCGGCGGGTCCGGGGACGGCTCGTCGGGGAATGCGTCCGAAGACAGCGAGCGCGACGCGGACGGTGGCGTTCCCCGCCTCCGGGTCCGCCTGGCCGACCGGTCACTGCGCCAGACCAACCCCCTGCTGGCCGTCGCCGCACAGGTCCTGGTCCTGGCCGGGGCCCGGGTCACCGCCTCCGAGGTACTGGACCTGGTGTCGCGGCCGCCGGTGGCTCGCCGCTTCCGTTTCGACCAGGATGACCTGTCCACGCTGGAGCGCTGGGTGGCCGGCACCGGAATCCGCTGGGGTCTCGACGCCGCGCATCGCGAGCCGTGGGCGCTCCAGGAGGTGACGGCCAACACCTGGGCCTCTGGGCTCGATCGACTCCTGCTCGGCGCGGCCATGGCCGAGGACGACTGCCGGACTTTCGGAGGTGCCGTCCCCTACGACGACGTCCCGTCCAGCGCGGTCGAGCTGGCCGGGCGGACCGCGGAGCTCGTCGGTCGCGTCCGCGTCGCGCTCGATTCGCTCGGTGGGCGCCAACCCATCGACGCGTGGATCGACGCGCTGGTCAACGCCACCGAACTGTTGGCCGTCGCCGCGCCCAGCGACGACTGGCAGCACGAACAGCTGCGCCGGGTGCTGTCGGAGGTGGCCGACGAAGCGGCGCCAAGCGGGAACGCCGCGTCGAGCGCGGGCCGCTCGGGACGCCCCGACCTGTCGCTCGACGAGGTTCGATCGCTTCTCGATACCCGTTTGAAAGGGCGCCCCACCCGCGCCAACTTCCGGACCGGCGATCTCACCATCTGCACGCTGGTCCCCATGCGCTCGGTCCCGCACCGCGTCGTCGCCCTCCTCGGGCTCGACGACGGCGCCTTCCCCCGCCACCCCGAAACCGACGGCGACGACCTTCTGCTGGCGGAACCCCGCGTCGGGGATCGCGACGCCCGCTCCGAAGACCGCCAACTCCTCCTCGATGCCCTGCTGGCGGCCACCGACCATCTCATTGTCACCTACAGCGGACGCGACGAGCGCACCAACCGGCCCCGTCCTCCCGCCGTCCCGGTGGCCGAGCTCCTCGACGCGCTCGATGCCACGGTGCGCCGATCCGACGGCGCCCCGGCGCGTCGGCGGGTCCTGATCCAGCACCCCCTGCAGCCCTTCGACGCCCGTAACTTCACCGCGGGAGAACTGGCCGGTCAAGGACCTTGGAGCTACGACCGGGTCCACCTGGCCGGCGCCCGGGCCGCGGCCGATCAACGCCCGCCCGCGCGGTGGCTGAGCGCGCCGTTGCCGCGCGTGGACGAGCCCGTCATCCAGCTCGACTACGTCGTCAACTTCGTCGAACATCCCACCCGGGCTTTCCTGCGCCGGCGACTGGGGCTCTACCTCTCCGACCGGAGTGATCAGCTCCTCGATGCGCTCCCCCTGGAACTCGACGCGCTCGAGCGGTGGGGGGTCGGGGACCGCCTCGTCGACGCGGTTCTGGCGGGGACCGACCCTGAGCGTGCGCTGATGGCGGAGCGGGGTCGTGGTCTGCTGCCGCCGGGAGCACTGGCCGACTCGGTGCTCTCCGGCATCGAATCGGATGTCAACGCCCTGGGCAGGGCTATCACCGCGCTGGGCTTCGAGCCCGGACCGGCCGACTCACTCGACGTGCGAGTCGATCTGCCCGACGGGCGCACACTGATCGGCACCGTTCCCAACCTGCGCGGCGACAGCCTGCTGGTGTGCACGTTCTCCCGCCTGGCAGCCAAGCACCGCCTGGCGGCCTGGGTCCGGTTCCTGGCGGTCAGCGCCGCTCGACCCGAACTGGCGGTCACTGCGCTCACCGTCGGACGCGGCCGCGGTCACCAGCCGCCGCAGGTATCGCGTCTGGACCCCCTCGGCGCAACCCCCGGCGAACGCCGCGAACGGGCGCTGGCGGAGCTCACCGCCGTGGTGGAGCTCTACGACCGCGGGATGTGTTCGCCGCTTCCCCTGGTTTGCGCCACGTCTGCGGCGTGGGCCGACGCCCGCAACCGCGCCAACAGCGAAGAGGAGTCGGCGCAGGCCGCTGACGATGCCTGGCGCGACGGTCTTTTCCCGGGTGAGACCAGTGACATCGAGCACCGGTATGTGTGGGGTGGCCGGGTGCGCCTGGACCAGTTGCAGCACGAGATCCCGGGGCCTACCGAGCGCGGGCCGGGTTGGCCCGACACAGAGACGAGCCGATTCGGGGTCCTGGCCCGCCGTCTGTGGGATCCGATCCTCGCCCACGAGCAATTGGGGTCCGCGCGATGAGCCAACTCGAGGTTGCTCCGACGCGCTTCGATGTGTGCGGGCCGCTTCCCGCTCCGGGGGTCACGGTGCTCGAAGCCAGCGCCGGTACGGGCAAGACCTTCACCCTTACCGCTCTGGTCACCCGGTTCGTGGCCGACGGCGTCTCACTGTCGGACATCCTGGCGGTCACCTTCACCCGCATGGCTACCGGCGAACTGCGCGAACGGATACGCCACCGGCTGACCACTGCGGAACGCTGCCTGGCGCGCTACCTCCAGACGGAGCTGCCGGTCGGAGACGACGACGAGGTCGTGGCGTACCTGGCGTCGGGCCCTCGGAGCGTGGTGGAGACGCGCCACGGCCATCTGGCCGATGCGGTCGCCGCGTTTGACGCGGCCACCATCGCCACGACCCACGGGTTCTGCCAACTGGTCCTCGACGGGCTCGGGTCCGCAGGCGACGTGGCCGCCGGCGCCACTCTCCTGGAGGACCCGAGCGACCTGGTCGGCGAGGTCGTCGACGACCTCTACCTTCGCCGGGCCCTGCGCCACGGGCCTCCCCCTTTCAGCCGGGCTGCCGCGCGGGCGGCGGCGGGCCGGGCGGTGGCCAACCCCGACATTGTCCTGTCGCCGCCCGGCGGCGAAGATGGCCCCGGTCTGCTCAGCCGTTTGGCGTCGAAAGCGCGCAGCGAGGTGGCGCGGCGTCTGCAGGAAGGCAATCTCGTCACTTACGACGAGTTGTTGTCCCGTCTGGCCGACACGCTCGAAGACGGCGCTCGGGGCCCCTTGGCCTGTGGTCGTCTGCGAGCGCGCTACCGGGTCGTTCTGGTCGACGAGTTCCAAGACACGGATCCCATCCAGTGGCGGATCATGCGCACCGCGTTCGGGGACGGGGCCACCAGACTGGTCCTCGTCGGTGACCCCAAGCAGGCCATCTATTCGTTCCGGGGCGCCGACGTCCATGCCTATCTCGACGCCGCAGCGACGGCGCACACCTTTACCCTCGCCCAGAACTGGCGGGCCGACCAGCCGCTACTCGACGCGACCGACGCCGTGTTGGCCCCCCTCCACTTCGGCGACGAAGCCATCCTCTTCCGGTCGGTGAAAGCTCCCGCGGACCGCCAGCGAGCCGGCACCCGCGGATTTCCGTGCGCCGCACCGATCCGTTTCCGGCTCGTGACGAGCACGCAGACCGGCATCCAGAAGACCAACAAAAAGCAACTGCTGCAGAAAACTGCGTTGGCCGACTGGATAGCGGAGGACGTCGCGGCCGACATCGCAGTGCTACTCGCCTCGCGTGCGCTGGTGCGAAGGCCGGGGAGCCCCGACGGTGACGACCCCCGGGACTGGCCTGAGGTTGCCCCGGCGGACATAGCGGTACTCACCAAGACCAACCGGCAATCCATCGCGGTGCGGGATGCGCTTCGAGCAGCGGGCGTGCCGTCGGTGGTAGCGGGGCTCGACAGCGTGCTCAGTTCCCCCGCGGCGACGGACTGGCTGCGCCTTCTCGAGGCGTTGCAAGAACCGGCGTCACGGTCGCGGGCAGTGGCGGTCGCCCTCACCCCCTTTGTGGGGATGACGCCGACCGAGGCGGCCACGGCCGACGAACGCCGCTGGGAGACCGTCCACTCCCGGGTGCACCGCTGGTCGGCGTTGTTGGCCGAGCGTGGCGTGGCGGCCCTCTACCGCTCCATCACCTCCTCCGAACATCTCCCCGCTCGTGTCCTGGCCATCCTCGGGGGCGAACGGCAACTCACCGACTTGGGCCACGTCGCGCAACTACTCCACGCCGAGGCGACCGTCGGTCAAGCGGGGGCACCCAGCCTGCGGGCGTGGCTGGCCCACCGGGTGGCCGAAGCCGGCACCGAGCAGGCCGACGCCGAAGCACGAAGCCGGCGCCTCGACTCCGATGCCGAAGCGGTTCAGGTGCTGACCGTGCACCGGGCCAAGGGATTGGAGTTCGGTGTCGTGTACTGCCCGTATCTGTGGGACTCGTCCCCTGCGGGCCGGGCGCCGGACCCGGTGGTGTTCCATGACGCCGAGCGCCACGGCGTGCGGTCACTCGACGTGGGCTGTTCCGATCAAGCCGGCCCGGCGCGGCGCCGCTACGACGGGCACATCCGGGCAGCGGTGGTCGAGCAACGAGGCGAAGATCTGCGGCTCATGTACGTGGCATTGACCCGGGCCCGTCATCAGGTCGTCGTGTGGTGGGGCCAGGCCGATCAGTCCCGCCACTCGCCCCTGGGCCGCCTTCTCATGTGCCGCGACCTGAGCACCGGCGCCCTGCGCGAGCCCCACTCCGGTGAACCCAAGGACGCCAACATCCGCACCGCCCTCGAAACGCTGGCCGCCCGGGCCGACCCCGGGTTGATCGCGGTGGAGACCGCGGGCGCCCGCTCCGCCCTGCTCCCGAGAGCGGCGCCCGAAGCCGGGGGACTCGCCTCCGACGGGATGGACGCGGCGCGTTTCGAACGCAGCCTCGACCTGCGCTGGCGGCGCGCTTCTTACACCAGCATCACTGCGGCTGCCCATGCTGAGCACTTCGAAGGGGTCGGCAGCGAGGCCATCGGCAGTGAACCCGAGGACCCCGGGATCGCCGACGAAACGGTCGGCACTGTTGGGTCCGACAGGTTCGGAGGTTTCGACCGCACACCCGAGGAAACCCCGACCGATGACACCACGGCGACCTGCCCGTTGAGTGAGATGCCGGGTGGGCCCGAAGTCGGGACCTTCGTGCACCGGTTGCTCGAACAGATCGATTTCGCCGCGCCGGACATCGCAACGGAGGTGCAGGCCGTCACCGCACGCCAACCGCTGTGGGCCAGCGCGATCGCCGGCGACCTCGGCGTGCTCAACAGCGGCCTGGCCGCAGCCTTGACCACTTCCCTCGGACCGATGCTGGGGGGTGCATCGTTGGCGGACCTGCGCAGAGCGGACCGCCTCGACGAGCTCAACTTCGAGTTGCCCTTGGCCGGCGGCGACGATCCGTCGGGCGAGGTCACCACGGCGGACCTCGCGGCGTTGGTGGGCCGATACCTGACTCCCGGCGGCGCGCTGGGCGGCTACGCCGAACGTCTGGCCGACCCGCTGCTGTCCGCCAGCCTCCGCGGCTATCTCACCGGCAGCCTTGATCTGGTGTTCCGCCACGGGGGCGGCGAAGGAACCCCGCGCTGGTACGTCGCCGATTACAAGACCAACTGGCTCGGCGAGGAGGGCCGGAGCCTCACGGCGTGGCAGTACCGGCCGGAGGCGCTCGACGCCGAGATGCAGCGCCGCCACTACCCGCTTCAGGCGCTTCTCTATATGGTGGCGCTGCACCGCTACCTTCGATGGCGCCAACCCGACTACGACCCCGAAGTCCATTTGGGCGGCGCCTTGTATTTGTTTCTGCGCGGCATGATCGGCCCCCGTACGCCCGTAGTCGACGGCCAACCGTGCGGGGTCTTTACCTGGACCCCGCCCGCTTCGCTCATCGTGAGTTGCTCCGACCTTCTCGATGAAGGGGTCGCCACCGCATGAACGTCGCCAACGGCACGCAAGTGGATCCGTATGACATTTCTGTGGTCTACGGGGACCCCGGCGGAGGTCTGCTCAGCGTGTTCAACCAGATCGGTGTGCTGGCGCCTGCGGACGTCCACATCGCACTGCGCCTGGCCCGCATCGGCGGCGAAACCGACGAGCTCGTCCACCTGGCGGTCGCCTTGGCGGTCCGCGCCCCCCGGGTCGGACATGTCTCCGTCGACCTCACCACCGTGCGCACCGTCGCCGCGGCCGACGCCGGCGAGGACGTCGACGTCGGCGCCCTGCCGTGGCCCGAACCCGCCGGGTGGCTGGAAAAAGCAGCGGCCAGTCCCCTCGTCGCGCTCGCGGGGCAGGCCGGCGAGCGGCCCCTTCACCTCGCCGGCTCCGCGCTCTACCTCGACCGTTACTGGCGCGACGAACTGGCCGTCGCCCGCGACCTGCGGGCTCGGGTCGCCGCGGCGCCCGCCCCGGTCAACCGGACGGCCCTGGCCGACAGTTTGGGCCGGCTCTTCGCGGCAGGCACCGACGCCGACCAACGCCAGGCGGCCGTGACGGCCAGCAGCCATCATTTCTCGGTCATCGCCGGCGGACCGGGTACGGGCAAGACCACCACAGTGGCCCGCCTCCTGGCCATCCTCTACGAGCTAGCCGAGGAGGCCGGCGACCGTCCACCGTTGGTGGCGCTCGCCGCTCCGACGGGCAAAGCCGCGGCGCGACTCGAAGAGGCGGTGCGCTCGGAGTCCGGGCACCTCAACGTGTCCGAAGAAATAAAGGCGCGCCTGGGCGCCACCTCCGGGTCGACGCTGCACCGCCTGCTCGGCAGCCGCGCCGGGACCGCCCGCTTCCGTCATCACCGGGGTCACCGCCTCCCCCACGATGTCATCGTTGTCGACGAGGCCTCGATGATCTCCCTGGGACTGATGGCCCGTCTCGTCGAGGCGGTTCGTCCCGACGCCCGGCTCATTCTCGTCGGCGACCCCGAACAACTTGTGTCGGTGGAGGCCGGCGCCATTCTGGCCGACATCGTGGGTCCCGCCGCGGACCCACCAGCGCAGCTATCGGGCCCCGGGCGGTCGGGGTCGGCGCGCTCGGCCATGGCCGAGAGCATCGCCGTGTTGCGGACCAATCATCGCTTCAAGGGGACGCTGGCCGCGCTGGCTGCCGCAGTGCGGGCAGGCGACGCCGACGAAACCATCGACACCCTGAGCGCCAACGACTCCCAGCTCAGCTGGGTGCCGAATGACCCGCAGGCCACACCCGCCCTGCTGCGTGACGACATCACTGCGTGGGCCGGCCAACTCATCGTCGCGGCGCGGCGCAACGACTCGCGCGCGGCGCTTGAAGCGCTCAACCGGCACCGGGTGCTCTGCGCCCACCGTCGCGGACCGGCCGGCGTGCTCGCCTGGAACATGCAGATCGAACGCTGGCTGGGCGAACAATGGCCGGAACTGGCCAGCGAGGGCACCTGGTACGCGGGGCGGCCGGTGCTCATGACCTCCAACGACTACATCCTGCGGTTGTTCAACGGTGACGCAGGGGTCGCAGTGGCCGGTGGCCACGACTCCGCAGCCCGCGTCTTCGTAGCCTTCGATGACAGCAGCGGTAGGCCCCGGCCCATCAGCCCGTCGCGACTGGGCGGAGTGGAAACCGTCTACGCCATGACGGTGCACAAGAGTCAGGGGTCGGAGTTCGACCGGGTCACCCTTCTGTTGCCGCCCGCCGGCTCCCGCCTGCTCACTCGCGAGTTGCTCTACACCGCGGTGACACGCGCCAAACGGACCCTCCTCGTGGCAGGAACAGAAGAAGCGATCAGGGCGGCGGTCAATCGCCCGATCGCCCGGGCGTCGGGTCTCACCGACCGGCTGTGGCGTACGGGGTGAGCGACGACCCGCGGTGGCGTGTGCGGCGACAGGCGCCGGTCAGCGCCCCCCGGCCCGCACCCCAAACGAGTCCACGGCCTGGAACGTCGCCGCGATCCGGCCGACGATCTCCGAGGCGTGTTGCAACTCCTCATCACTCCATCCGGCGAACGCCTGCGCCAGGATGTCATCGGCGGCCGCCCGGTACCGGGCCAGGGCGCGGCGCCCGGAGGCGGTGACCTCCAGCAAACACGCGCGACGCTCCGCGGGGTCGATCCGTTGACTGGCCAATCCCTCGTCTACCAAGCGGCGGACCTTTTTGCTCAGCTGCGACACCTCCAACTCCACCAGGACCGACACCTGACCCAAGCGGATCGGTCCGAGGCGGGCGATGGCCCCGAGCACCTGCACGCTCATGTCATCGAGCGCCACCCGGGCCACCCGCTGGCGCCGCAGGCTGGCATTACGGGTACGGGCCAGACGGCCGATAGCGGTGAGCGCCACATCGATCGCCCCGAGTGACACTTCTCGGGTCGATCGAGGCGAGGCTTCTCGGGTCACTCCTCAGACTATATAGTTGCAACTTGACACAGTTGCAACTGACTGATATCTGTTGTCGGGTGACCACCCTTTCTTGCGATGAGTTGCTGACCACCACCCGGTCGGTGCGCAAACGCCTGGACCTGGAGCGGCCCGTCGAACGCGACGTTGTCGAAGAGTGCCTGCGCCTGGCCTTCCAAGCCCCCAACGGATCAAACACCCAAACCTGGAACTGGGTCTTCGTCGATGATCCCCAACTGCGCAGACAGGTCGCCACCCTTTACCGCCAAGGCCTGGAAGACCATCTCGCCGGACCCTACGGCGCTCAATCGCGGGCGAGCGGACCCGGCGCAGAACGGATGTCTGCGTCGGTGGCCCACCTGGTGGAGCATCTCGATGAGGTGCCCGTGCTGCTCATCCCCACCATCGCCGGACGGCTCGACGAGGCGGGCGTGTTCTTCCAAGCCAGCACCTGGGGCTCCATCCTGCCTGCGGTGTGGAGTTTCATGCTGGCCCTGCGCACCCGGGGGCTGGGGTCGGCCTGGACCACTCTCCACCTGTACCGGGAACGCGAGATGGCCGAACTCCTCGGGATCCCCTATGACAACGTCACCCAAGCAGGACTGTTCCCCGTCGCCTACACCAAAGGGACGGACTTCAAACCGGCCGACCGCTCCGCATCGGAGCGCCGAGTGCATTGGAATCACTGGTAGTGGCGAACTACACCCAATCCGAACAACGCAACATCGACACGCTCAACGCATTGTTCGAGGGTCCGGCGGACCTCGACCGACTGGGCTTGTTCGCACCCGATGCGGTGTGGTGGAACGGTTTGCCGTTCCTTCCCAGCAACCCCGGCGAAACGGAGCACCGCGGCATCGCGGCCATCGCCGCCATCTTGGGAGGATCCGGACAGGAACACCCGGGGACCGGCATCGACTCGTATGATCTGGCCACCAACCGGTTCGAGGACTTGGTGGTCCTGGCCGATGGCGATTTCGTCGTCCGCCAGCACACCATGCACTCGACCACCTTGAGGGGGAAGGCCTACACCAACGTGTATTGCTTTGTGGTTCGCTTCGACGATGCGGGCAAGATCATCTACTTGACCGAGCACTGGAACACGTGGCACGCCAAGAAGGTGCTGTTCGACAACTTCGCCGTCGAGCCCGCACACCCGTGGGGCTGACGATGTTCGAACTCGAAGGAAGAGTCGCCCTGGTCACCGGAGCCGGCCAAGGCGTGGGTGCGGGGATAGCCAAGGTCCTGGCCGGCCAGGGAGCAGCGGTCCTGGTCAACGACATCGAAGCCGACCGGGCCGCCCAAACGGTGGCCGCTGTGGTGGCCGCCGGCGGCCGGGCCGCCGCGGTGGCTTTCGATGTCACCGACTTCGACGCCGTAGCCAAGGCGGTCGCCGCCGCGTCGAGCCACTTCGGGCCGGTGGACATCCTGGTCAACAACGCCGGGATCCCGGTGGCCGGTATGGGCCAAACTCCGTTCGTGGAAACCGGCCCGCAATTGTGGCGCCAACTCATCGAGCTGAACCTCTTTGGATTCTTGAACTGCGCCCACGCGGTGCTTCCGGGCATGACGGAGCGAGGCTGGGGTCGGATCATCCTCATCTCGTCGGAGGCCGGTCGGCTGGGGCTCGACATCCAAGTGTCGCTCTACGGGGCGGGCAAAGCCGGCGCCGTCGGTTTGTTACGCCACATTTCGATGGAGGTGGCTCCCTCGGGAGTCACCTGCAACGCATTGTCGTTGGGCCTTATGAACAACGTCAGCGGCGAATGGGCCGACGCCATTGCAGCCACCATCCCCCGCCGGCGGCTGGGCACCCCTGAAGACATTGGTGCCGCAGTGGCCTTCCTGGCCTCCGACGCCGCCGATTGGATCACCGGCCAGCTCATTCCGGTCAACGGAGGCTCGCACACCTAGGCCCTGAGCCGGATAGCTCCCCACCCGGGCGGGCCTACTGTCCTGCCGACACCAACGGCGTCACCCCGATCGACCCTTGGCAATCGATGACTTGCGGTCCCTGCCCGCTCGAGTCGAGCAGGGAGAGTTGCAGGTACTGGGTGTCGTTGGGGGGAATGAGATGGAACGCCCCCACCCGGGGACACGACCCTTGCCCAGCGGGAACCTGGCTCAGGCCCGCCATGAACGACAGCGACCCGCCGGCGAGCATCGTGAACTGCTGGACCTGGCTGGGTAGGTCACGCACATCCTGGGTCGAGATCGCTTGGCCGGCCACGCTGTAGGTGGACACACCGAAGTAGCCGCCGGTGGTGCAGGGGGCACCGCTGCGATTGGTGACGGTGATCGTGTAGTAAACGGCGCCCGCCGTGCCGTTGCTGCCCCCCAGCGCGGCGGTCAGGTCGCCGGCGCGGCACCGCCCCCCGGCTCCGGAGGTCGTAGAGGATGGCGCAGAGGTGCTCGACGACGCGGAACTGCTCGACGAGGAAGCGGTCGGGGCGGTGCTGCCCGTGCTCGACGTGCCCCCGGCCGCGGTGGTGGCCGTCCCCGACCCTGTCGTGGAACCCGGCGTGGTGGTCGTGGTCGTCTGGTCGATGCTGACATGGTTGCCGCAGGCCGCGAGGGCCAACGCGGAGGCAATGGCCGCCACCGAAGCGATTCGTTTGTTCATAGTGGTCGATCCTCCAACCTCCGGGGGAGGCCACCCTACGCCCGGGCCGCGTCAGCGGAGGGTGAAACCGCCGTCCACGGGCAGGGTGATACCGGTTACGTAACGAGCGTCGTCGGACACCAGCCACACGATGGCGTTGGAGATGTCCACCGGTTCTACCAGTTCCACCGGCAGCAGGTTGGTCAGTGCGTCCATGCTGGCACCGCCCATCTCCTCGAGTCGTTGCTGCATGATCTCGTTGACGATCATGGGCGTGTTGACCCCGGTGGGATGCACCGTGTTGACCCGGATGCTGTAAGGGGCGAAGGACTTGGCGAAGGTGCGCATCAACCCCACCACCCCATGCTTGCTGGCGGTGTAGCTGTCGAGACCGGGGCCGCCCTCGCCGCCGCCCAGCGCCTTGAGCCCTGCGGTGGAGGAGGTGATCACGATCGAACCACCCTGCCCGCGTTCGATCATGTGGGGGGCCGCCAGGCGAACCGTGCGCCACACGCCGGTCAGGTTGACCTCGATGACGTCAGCCCACACGTCCTCGCCGTCGCCTTCTTCGATCCCCATAGGGGCGATGCCGGCGTTGGCCAGCACGATGTCGACGTGGCCGAACTCGGCCAGGCCGGCGTCGAGACCCGCTCTGAGCGACGCCGCGTCGCGCACGTCCGCCTGGGTGGCCACTATCCGCCGGTCGAGTTGCTCGACGAGGCGAACGGTCTCCGCCAGGTCGTCCGGGGTGGACATGGGGTAGGACACCGTCGGCAGCTGCGCGCAGATGTCCACCGCGATGATGTCCGCACCTTCCTCAGCCAGGCGCACCGCATGGCTGCGACCTTGGCCCCGCGCCGCGCCGGTGATGAAGGCCACTTTTCCGTCTAGCTTTCCCATTGCACACTCCCCCTCGAAGGTGGCGGCGGGCCGCCTTGTCGACGGGGTGACCCTAGCGGGCGAGTTGCACCGTCCCCCAACCCCACACGTGGCAGGATCACCGGCAGCGGCAGTCCTCAGCGGAACTGCGAATGAAAGGGGAGGCTGCGATGGCGCCGACAGTCAAGATCGTACAGGGGACCTTGGAAGGCTTCGAGGGGGACGGCTACTGCGCGTTCCTGGGCATCCCCTACGCGGCGGCTCCCTACGGGGCGCGCCGCTTCGCCGCCCCGGCGCCCGCCCCCCACTGGGAAGGGGTCCGCGACGCCACCCGTTACGGTCCCACGGCCCTCAAACGCCAGTATCCGCCGCCGTTTGACGCGCTCCTCCCCGACCCGCAGATTCCGGGCGACGAGTGCCTTAACCTCAACGTGTGGACCCCCGATCCGGGTGGCGCCGGCCTTCCTGTCCTGGTGTGGATCCACGGCGGCGCCTTCGTCTACGGATCAGGCGCGGTGGCCGACTACGACGGCGGGGCGTTCGCCCGCCACGGCGTAATCTGCGTCACGCTCAACTACCGGCTCGGGGTCGACGGTTTCGCCCTCCTCGACGGCGCCGTCCCCAACCGTGGCCTCCTCGACCAGGTCGCCGCGCTCGAATGGGTGCAGGGCAACATCGCGACGTTCGGCGGCGACCCCGATCGGGTGACGATCGCCGGCGAGTCGGCAGGGGCGATGAGTGTCACCACGCTGCTGTCCATGCCCCGGGCCGAAGGACTCTTTGTTCGTGCGGTGGCCCAGAGCGGCGCCGGCCAGCACTGCCTGAGCGCGGCCACCGCCAAAAAGGTGACGGAGGAGTTGGCCACCCGCCTCGGGGTCAGCGCCCACGCCAAATCCCTGGCCGAGGTTCCCTTCGAGGCGCTCCTCGACGCGCAGAGCGCGCTGATCTCCGATATCGCCACCAATCCCAACCCGGAGCGCTGGGCCGAGATCACGGTCAACAACCTGCCCTTCGAACCGGTGATCGACGGGGAGATTCTGGTGTCGATGCCCCTCGACGCCATCCGCCACAGCGCGGGCGCCACCGCCGATCTGCTCATCGGCACCAACCGGGACGAGAACCGCCTGTTCCTGGTGCCCACCGGGGCGGTCGACTTCATCGACGACGGCTTGTTGGTGCTCGGGGCCGGCATGTACGGGCTGCCCAGTGCGAGCGTAGAGCGTTACCGCGCCGCCCGTCCCGGCCAAAGCCCGGGCGACGTCCTGGCCGCCATCAGCTCCGACTGGTTCTTCCGTATCCCCGCCGTCCGGGTAGCCGAGGCCCGCCAGGGCGCCCAGGGCCGGACCTGGTCGTACGAGTTCACGTGGCCGTCGCCTGAACTCGGCGGCCGCCTCGGGTCGTGCCATGCCCTGGAGATCCCCTTCGTGTTCGACAACCTGTCGAGCTCGCACAGCGCCTCGCTGAACTCTGGGGGACCCCAACCGCTGGCCGACACCATGCACCGGGCATGGGTGCGCTTCGCCACTGACGGCGACCCCGGCTGGCCCGTCTACGACACCGCCCGGCGGGCCACCATGCGCTTCGATCTCACCTCGGAGGTGGTGGACGACCCCGCCGGCGAGGAACGCTCCCTGTGGGACGGCCTCCGCTAAGCGTTGGAGTAGATACGGGTGGGGGCGATGAGCACCGCGGTGCGGCGCTCATCGGCCATCGCCTTATCGTACACGGTCCAATCGTCGTGTGTACCGCCGGCGGCCACGAATACCTGGCGTAACAGCAACCGGAGGCCGTCGGCGTCGATGTCGGGGTACTCGTCGTCGGGGCCGACCAGGACCGCCCGTCCCTCGACAGTGGCCCACGCCCACTCGGAGCGGAACGTCACCGCCACTTGCGGCCGCGCCCGGAGATTGGCCAGCTTGGCCCGGCCGTAGGTCACAAAGCCCACCACCTCGGAGCCCCCGAAGCTGAGGACCCCTGCGTTGACCAACGACGCCTGGATGGTGCCATCGGCCCGCACGGTGGACACCACCGCCAGGAAACGTTCCCGCTGACCCAGTGCGACCACATCGGCCAAGGTGGTCATGGCCGTGGCGCCAAACGCGACCGCAGGAACTCCACCACACGCGCCCGGGTGGCCAGCGCCTCGTTACCTGGCTCGTCGCGCACCTCATGGGTCAGCACCGAGTGCGCCGCCCGGCCAAAACCACCGGCGTTGCCAGGCGACGAGTCCAGTTCGATGACCTCGAACGCGTCGCCCAACTCGCGCCGCAACGTGGCGAAGCGGTCGCCGGGCGCCATCTTGTCCCCGCTGAACCGCAAGCCGAGCAGGCACAACCCGTCGGAGCGGGTGCGGGCCACGACTTGGCGCAGTTCGTCGGCGGACACCCCGGCGTCGGCCTTGCGCGCCGCCCCCAGGGCAAAGGGCACCGACGGTTGGCTCATCACCGGTGCCAGCACGGTGGGCTCGACCGCGGCGGCCAGCGCGAAGCCTCCGGTGAAGCACATCCCGATGATGCCCACCCCCGCCCCCGGGGTGCGTCCCGCGAGATCCGCGCACAGGGCGCGGAGGTAGTCGGCGATCGGCCGCCGCGCGTTGGTGGCGAACGCGCGGAACTCCGACGCCACGCACAACCGGGCCAGCACCCCGGCGGTGTAGCCGGCGGTGGCGGCATGGCCGGGTGTGCCGAACGGCGACGGGATCACCACGGTGAACCCTTCGTCCACCAGATGATCCCCCAGCCCCAAGACTTCCGGGCTGATTCCGGGGACCTCCGGCACGAGCACCACGCCCGGGCCGTCGCCTTTCTCGAAACAGGGGTGGGTGATTCCGTTGGCACTGAAAGGAGCGGATTTCCAGCCTTCCAATGCGGCGGTGGGAGCGCGGCCGGCCATGCGCTGAAGGTAGTGTGCCTTGGCATGCACCGCGAGCTGAGCTGGCCCGACCCCATGGTGCTCGGGGCGCTGACCGCCGTGAGCGACGCCGCACCCCTGGTCCATTGCATCACCAACATCGTGGTGGCCGGCTTCACCGCCAACACCCTTCTGGCGATCGGCGCATCGCCCGCCATGGTGGAAAACGCGCAAGAGGCCGGACCTTTCGCCGCGGTCGCCGGCGGGGTGCTGGTGAACCTGGGCACCCTCTCCGAAGAGCGCGAACGGGCCATGGTGGCCGCTGCGGCGGGCGCCCATGCCGCCGGGCGGCCCTGGGTGCTCGACCCGGTCGCGGTGGGAGCGCTCGAGCACCGGACCGTGTTCGCCAAAGGCCTGCTGGTCCACCAACCCACCGTGATCCGGGGGAACGCCTCGGAGATCCTGGCCTTGGCCGGCGCCGGAGCTGGGGGGAAAGGGGTGGATTCGACGGCTGCGTCCCACGACGCCCTCCTCGCGGCGCGCTCCCTGGCCACCGAGTACGGCGCGGTGATCGCCGTCAGCGGGGAAACCGACCTGATCACTGACGGCACCGACGTCGTCGAGGTACCGGGCGGCCATCCGCTGATGACCCGGGTCACCGGGGTGGGTTGCGCCCTGGGTGCCATGATGGCCGCCTTCTGCGCGGTCGACGCCCCACCTTTGGCTGCGGCAGCTGCGGCTTCCGCCGTGCTGGCTGCCGCAGGGTCACGCTCCGCCGTGGGATCGCCCGGCACGGGGACCTACGCGGTGCGCTTACTCGACGAGCTGTGCGCCCTGGCCGGCACCTCGGGAGCATGAACGAAGGCGCCCTTCGCGTCTACCTGATCACCGATACCGACCTGTGCGGGCCGCGCGGTGTGACGGCCACGGCGCGAGCCGCGGTGGCCGGCGGGGTGACCGCAGTGCAGCTGCGCGACCCGGCGGCGTCGGCCCGCCAGCTGTGCCAGGCGGGTGCAGCGCTGGTCGAAGCGATGGCCGGGACAGCGGTGCCGGTGCTGATCAACGATCGGGTGGACGTGGCCCTGGCGGTGGGGGCCGGGGGCGTCCACCTCGGCCAGTCGGACCTCCCCCCGGCCGCCGCGCGGGACTTGGCAGGCGATGGGTTCATTATCGGCTGGTCGGTCACCGAGCCCGGTCAGCTCCCGGCGCTGGAGGAGTTGGCTCCCGGCACCGTCGACTACCTCGGGGTGGGGCCGGTGTACGCGACGGCCACCAAACCTGACGCGGCGACGCCCATCGGGGTGACCGGGATACGCGACGTGTGCCGTCGCAGCCCCCTGCCCGTCGTAGGGATCGGGGGGATTGATGCCAGCAACGCCGGCGCGGTCATCCAAGCCGGCGCGGTGGGTGTGTCGGTGATCTCCGCCATCTGCGCGGCGGCCGACCCCCGAGCGGCAGCCGCTGCGCTGTGCGCGGCCGTCGCCGGCGCCGCGCCGAAGCGGTGATCCCCAACCTGTTGTCCATCGCCGGCACCGACCCGAGCGGGGGCGCCGGGATCCAGGCCGACCTCAAGACCTTTTCGGCACTCGGCGCCTACGGCATGGCGGTGGTGACCGCCCTCGTGGCGCAGACCACCACCGGGGTGACCGGCGTCCACCGGGTACCGCCGGAGTTTGTGGTCGAGCAGCTCGAGACGTTGCTGGGCGACGTACGGGTCGATGCGGTCAAGATCGGCATGCTGGCCAACGCGGAGGTGGCCGCGGCAGTGGCCGACGTCCTGCGACGCTATGCGCTTCCCGTGGTTGTGTTGGACCCGGTCATGGTCACCACCAGCGGCCAACGCCTGCTCGACCCCGACGCAGTATCGGTGCTGCGAGCGGCCCTGCTCCCTTTGGTGGATCTGGTCACGCCGAACCTGGCGGAAGCGGCCGATCTGCTGGGAGTCCCCGAAGCGTCCGACGAGGATGCGATGGTGGCCCAGGCGGAGGCACTCAGAGCGTTGGGCGCGACCCGGGTGCTGCTCAAGGGAGGACATCTGAGCGGCCCGTCGGCCACCGACGTGCTGGTCGGCCCGGAAGGCACCACCACCTTCCGGGCCGAGCGGATCGCCACCACCAGCACCCACGGCACCGGGTGCACCTTGTCGGCGGCCATCGCCGCCCTGCGGGTGCGCCGCCCGGACTGGGAGTCCGCGGTGGGCGACGCCAAGCGGTACCTGACCGGGGCCCTGCGCGCCGCGGACGAGCTCGACGTCGGCCACGGCCACGGCCCCGTGCATCACTTCTTCGAACTGTGGCCCCCGGCCTAGAGACCTTCGACAGCTACCGCTTCGGGCGCCTGGCGCTCGTCGGTGGCCTCAACCCGACGGGGCACCATGGTGGATGCCGCGTCCTCGTCGTGCACGGTGAGCGCGGCGACGGCGGCCAGCAGGGCGATCCCCGCGGCCACCAGGAATCCCGCGTGGTAGGCGCGCAGGTTGGCCACGGTATGGCCCGCCACCACGTGCACCGGATGCACCGCGGTGATCACGGTGGTCAAGATGGCCACCCCGATCGCCCCGCCCAACTGGCGGGTGGCGTTGAAGATGGTCGAGGCATCCCCCGTCTTGTGTTTGGGGATGGTGGCAAACGCCGCGGCCTGCGACGGCAGGAACACGCCGGACATCCCGATCCCCAGGAAATAGACGATGAGGCGGACCAGCCACAGGTTGGTGCCCGTGCCCACCTGGGAAAGGACGGCCATCATGGTGGCGATGAGTACCAGCCCGGCGATCATCACCCGGCGGGGGCCGAGCGCGGGATAGGCGAATCGGGTCACCAACTGCGAACCGGTCATCACACCGAGCGCTTCGGGGAAAATGCTGAGGCCGGCGTGGAGCGCGCTGAGGTGCAGCGCGTCCTGGAAGAACAATGCCAGGAGGTAGAGCACGCCCAAGAAGGCGGTGGCGCCCAGCGTCATGACCACGGTGGTGGAGCGGAACATGCGATCGCCCAAGAGGCGCAGGTCGAGCAGCGGCGGCTTGGTGCGCAGCTCGACGGCCACCATGGCCACCAGCAACACGATCCCCACGGCGATGCTGAACAGCACCCGCGCGCTGTGCCAACCGATGTTCGGTCCCTCCGACACCCCGTACATCAACAGGCCGAGACCCAAGCCCGACACCAAGAAACCGGGAAGGTCGAACTTGCCCACCGTGTCAGGGCGCTGGTCGGCCAGGAAGATCATCCCGAAGATGACACCGATCGCACCGATCGGCACGTTCACGTAGAACACCCAACGCCATGACAGGTCGGTGACGAACAGTCCGCCGATCACCGGGCCGAGGGCGGGGGCCAAGGCGGTGGGGATCACCAGTATGGCGGATGCCCGAACCCGTTCGGCCGGCGGGAACACCCGGAACAGCATGGCCAGGCCGACCGGGGTCATGAGACCGCCGCCCACCCCCTGCAGTACCCGGAAGACCACGAGCTCACTGAGATTCGAGGCCACCCCGCACAAGGCGGAGGCCACGGTGAAGATGACGATCGAGCCGAGCAGCACCTGGCGGGCCCCCAGCCGGTCCCCCAGCCACGACGAGGCGGGGACAAAGACGGCCAGGCTGACCAGGAAGGCGATGACGATGGCGGCCACGCTGGCCGGGGAGGAATGAAAGTCCCGGGTGATGGTGGGCAACGCCACGTTGACGATGGTGGTGTCCATGATGGTCATGAACATGGCGGCCACGTAGACCACGCTGACGGCGATCTTCTGATTCATGATGCGGTGCGGCATGTACTGCTCCTGGCGACCGGCGGGTCGCAGTTGAAGGTCGAAACTATACTTACGTAGATCACTGACTTTGTCAAACATATAGTTGAGTAAATGATTGATGAGGTGTACGATCCCCGCATGGCCATGGTCCCCCTGCCGTCGACAGCTGCCCCGTCGGCGAGCAGTGACGCCACCGAGGCGTGGCGACAGATGCGGGAGTTGACACACCATCCCGACGTCTTGCGCCGCACCCACGAGCTGGCCGAGGAGATCGGCCTGACGCCGGGCATCACCAAAGCCCTGGTGCACCTGTCGGCAACCCACCCTACGCCAATGCGCGACCTTGCCGGCGCCCTGCGCTGCGACAACAGCTACGTGACGGCGGTGGTCGACGGTCTCGAAGAGCGGGGGATGGCCCGGCGCCTCCCCCATCCCACCGACCGGCGGATCAAAGTCATCGAGCTCACCGAGCAGGGCGCGGCGCTGGCCACCCGGGTACGAGCGGTGCTCGGCGAGCCCCCGGCCGCCTTCGCCCGACTGAGCGACGAAGAAGCCGCTCTCCTCCTCGAGCTCGTTCGCAAGGTTTCGGGCTAGAAGCAGGTGCGCCCGCCGCCTTCGAGCGGGTAAAGAGGACAAGCACCACCGCTCCACGAGGAGGACGCCGCGCCATGGCCATTGCCACGATCAACCCGGCTACTGGGGAGACTGTCGAAACCTTCGACGAACTCAGCGACGCACAGCTGGAAGAAAAGCTGGCACGGGCGGCCGCCACGGCCACCGCCTACCGGCGCACCACGTTCGCCCAGCGGGCGCAGTGGCTGCGGGCCGCCGCGGACATTCTCGACAGCGAGCTGGACGACATCGGGGCCACGATGACCCTGGAGATGGGTAAGACATTTGCCGCGGCCAAAGCCGAGGCCGCCAAGTGCGCCACGGCCTGCCGGTTCTACGCGGAGCACGCGGAGGGGTTCCTGGCCGACGAGCCGGCCGACGCGGCGGCGGTCAACGCCCAGGCCGCCTACGCCCGCTATCAACCCCTAGGCGTGGTGCTGGCCGTGATGCCGTGGAACTTCCCGTTGTGGCAGGCCATGCGTTTTGCCGCGCCGGCGCTCATGGCCGGCAACGTGGGCCTGCTCAAGCACGCCTCCAACGTGCCGCGCTCCGCCCTGTACATGGAGCACCTCTTCTCCCGGGCCGGCTTCCCGGCCGGCGCCTTCCAGACCCTGCTGGTGGGATCGGGAAAGGTGGAGGCCATTCTGCGCGATCGGCGGGTGGCGGCGGCCACCCTTACCGGTTCGGAGCCGGCGGGCGCCGCCGTGGGTTCGGTGGCCGGCGCCACCATCAAAACCACGGTGCTGGAGCTCGGAGGCTCCGATCCTTTCGTGGTGATGCCGTCGGCCGACCTCGATGCTGCGGTGGCCACCGCTGTGGTGGCCCGCTGCCAGAACAACGGCCAATCGTGCATCGCCGCCAAACGGTTCATCGTGCATACATCCATCGCAGAGGAGTTCGAGTCCCGCTTCGCTGACGCCATGGCCGCGCTGGTGGTGGGCGACCCCTTCGACCCGGGCACCGATGTGGGGCCGCTGGCTACCGAGGCCGGGCGCTCCGACGTGATCGAGCTGGTCGCCGACGCGGTGGGCAAAGGAGCAAAGCTGCTCTGCGGCGGGGACGTCCCGACCGGCCCGGGGTGGTTTTACCCGCCGACGGTACTGGTGGGCGTGACCCCTGCCATGCGGGTCTACACCGAGGAGGTGTTCGGACCGGTGGCCACCGTGTTGCGGGTGGCGGACATCGAAGAGGCCATCGAGGTGGCCAACGCCACCGAGTTCGGTCTCGGCGCCAACGCCTGGACCACCGACCCCGCGGAGCAGGACCGTTTCATCACCGAACTGGACGCGGGGCTGGTGTTCATCAACGGCATGGTCACCTCGTATCCCGAACTGCCCTTCGGGGGGGTCAAGACGTCGGGGTACGGGCGGGAGCTGGCCGCGCACGGCATCCGCGAGTTCTGCAACCTCAAGACCGTGTGGGTGGGTCCGGCCCGCAGCGCCACGGTGGGCGCCCACACCGAATGAGCTGCTCTCCCCGCGGCTAGAAGCGGGCGATCTCGCTGCTGGGGCCCAGGACGACGAGCGGCGATGCGCCGGGGTTGAGCCAACCCAACAGCTGATCGAGTTCGCCCAACGGCAGACTTACGCAGCCCGCGGTGGGGCTGCCGATGTCGGTGTGGATGAAGATGCCGGACCCCGCGCCGGCCACCACCGGGTCTGCGTTGTAGTCGATGACGGCAAAGCTCGGATAGGCCTGGGTTTCGGTCCACAGCGCTTCGCTGCCTCCCCCGAAGGGAGGTGGCGTTCCGCACGCGACGTGCTGGAAGGTGTTGTACTCGGGCGACGTGGGGTCCTCGTCCCACCAGTCACCGCATTGCAGCTGGTGGTAGCTGTAGCGCACCCCCGGGTTGGGGGCGTTGCCGTACATCACCGAGCCGATCCCGTAGGCCCCCGTCGGGGTGGTCTCGTCGCCTTCTTGGTGGTGGTCCGAGAACCCTCCACCGCCGATGCGCGCCGCCCAGGGCCCGGCCGCCGCCGCCCAGCAGGACCCGCTGCGCTGCCACAACGTGACCGTCGCGTCTGTCGTGGAGTACTCCGACGCCTCCACCGTCATCAACTGGCTTGCGCCGGCGGTGGAGGCCAAGGAGTCGGCCAGGTTGGCCGCGCAGGGAGCCTGGGTGGTGGGAGGGGCGACCGTGGTGGTGACGGCCGCGGTTGTGCTGGGAGCCGTCGTGCTGGGAGCGGTCGTGGTGGGAGCGGTCGTGGTGGGAGCGGCCGTCGTGGCGGGCGCCACTGTCGTGGTCGTTTCGGGAGCCGCCGGCGTGGCAAAGACGCTGGTCGATGCCCCGGCGGGCAACGTGGTGGAAGCGGCGTGCGTGGCGGCGCGCGCCGATGCACCGCACGCGGCCACCAGCAATGCCGTCGCCGCCGCCAGGGAGCCGAGCGTCACCGGCGGGCTGATGCGGCCGAGGCCGGCGACGCTGCAGCGAACTTTCGAAGTCGTAGGCTTCTCCATCGTGTTGGGACCCGGGCACGCCCACCCGCGGCGGGCATTTTACTGGCGGGGGGCCTTCCGCCCCGTCGCGGTCGTCGCGACGCTGCTCACCCTGGTGCTTGCCGGCTGCGGCGCCACGCCGGCAAAACCCGCGGCGGTGGCGAGCACCACAGCCTCCACTGCCGCCACCGTGGCACCGACCACCACCGTGGCACCGACCACCACCGTGGCACCGACCACCACCGCTGCGGCGACGACCACCGTCGCTCCCACCACCACCACCACCGCCTCCACCACCACGGCGGCGCCCACCACCACCGTGGCGCCGGTCTTCTCCTCGGCCGTGTCGGCCGTCACCGCCGCTCAGCTGGGAGCAACGTGGCATAGCGGCTGCCCGGTCGATCCCAGCCAGCTGCGGCTGCTGCAGCTGACGTACTGGGGCTTCGACAATCAGACGCACGTGGGGACCATGGTGGTCAACGAATCGGTGGTCCCCGCCGTTGTCACCGTGTTTTCCGACCTGTACGCCGCCCGCTTCCCCATCCAGGAGATGATCCCCGAGGCGGCCTACGGCGCGAACGACAACACGGCAGCCGCCGCGGACGACACCTCGGGATTCAACTGCCGCTACGCGGTGGCCCCGGGGCCGCCCTCATGGTCAGTCCACGCCTACGGTGAAGCCATCGACGTCAATGACGTCCAGAACCCCTACTACGACGGCACCATTGTCATCCCCCCGGCGGGAGCCGCCTACCAGGACCGCTCCGACATCCGTCCCGGCATGGCGGTCCCCGGGGGCAGTGTGGTCGAAGCGTTCGCGTCGGTGGGCTGGCAGTGGGGCGGCCGCTGGACCGGTTCCCCCGACTACCAGCATTTCTCCTCCACCGGAGGCTGAGCGCCCGCCGGCGACGGTAGCGTCGGGCGGGTGAACGCTGCCGATTCGCTTCTCGACCTGATCGGCGACACGCCGCTGGTCCGCCTGGACCGCCTGGCCGCCGGCGCCCCGTGCACCCTCCTGGCCAAGCTGGAAATGCAGAACCCCGGGGGCAGCGTCAAAGACCGAGCGGCACGCAACATGATCGACGCCGCCGAGCGCGAAGGGACACTGCAGCCGGGGGGCACGATCGTCGAGCCCACCTCCGGCAACACCGGCGTGGGCCTGGCCATCGTGGCCGCCCGGCGCGGCTACCACTGCATCTTCACCGTCCCCGACAAGGTGACACGCGAAAAGATTCAACTCCTGCGGGCGTACGGGGCGGAGGTCATGGTGTGCGAGTCGGCGCTGGCGCACCACCACCCGGACTCCTATTACGGCATGGCGCAGCGCCTCGCGGCGTCCACTCCGGGCGGGTTCATGCCCGACCAGTACACCAACCCCCACAACCCCGAGGCCCACTACCTCACGACCGGTCCTGAGCTGTGGCGCCAGACCGACGGCCGGATCACCCATTTCGTGGCGTCGGTGGGTACCGGCGGCACCATTTCGGGTACCGGTCGGTACCTCAAGGAGCGCAACCCGTCGCTGCAGGTCATCGGAGCCGACCCCGAAGGTTCGGTGTACTCGGGGGGCACAGGGCGCCCGTACCTGGTCGAAGGCATCGGGCATGACTACTTCCCGGAGGCCTACGACCCCTCGGTGTGCGACGAGGTGATCGCGGTCAGCGACCGGGACAGTTTTCTCACGGCGCGGCGGGTGGCCCGGGAAGAAGGGATCCTGGTGGGTGGGTCCTGCGGGACAGCGGTGTGGGCCGCGTTGCAGGTCGTTCCCCGTCTGGGCCCCCAAGACGTGCTGGTCGTGCTCCTCCCTGATTCGGGACGCGGGTATCTGTCGAAGGTGTACGACGACGCCTGGATGGCCGACCACGGGTTCCTAAGAGCCGGAGGCGACACCATCGAAGCGGTCCTGGCCCGCAAAGGCGGAGCGATTCCGCAGTTGGTGCATGTGCACCCTGACGAATCGGTCCGTGCCGCCATCGCTTTGCTGAAAGAGTTCGGCGTGTCGCAGATGCCGGTGGTGAAAGCAGAGCCGCCCCTGTCGCTGGCCGAGGTGGTAGGGGCGGTCAGCGACCGGCGCCTCCTGGAACGGGCGTTTGCCGATCCGGGGTCCATCGACCAACCGGTCAGCGAAGTCATGGACCCGCCGCTGCCCACCATGGGGACGGGCGAGCCGGTCGGCGTCGCCGTGGAACGCCTGGGCAACAGCCCCGCGGTCGTGGTCCTCGACGGCGGCCACCCGACGGGGATCGTCACCCGGTCCGACGTCCTCGAGTTTTTGGCCGGCGCCGAGCGATGAGCAAAGATTCAGATCTCGGTTTCGAAACCAAAGCCATTCACGCCGGCCAGGATCCCGATCCCATCACCGGGGCCGTGGTCCCCCCCATTTCGCTGGCTTCCACTTTCGCCCAGACCGCCGTCGGCCACCACAACGGATTCGAATACAGCAGAACGGGCAACCCCACCCGCCGGGCGCTGGAGACCGCGCTGGCCGCCTTGGAAGGCGCGGCGGGAGGCGGCCTGGCGTTCGCCAGTGGCATGGCCGCCGAGGACGCCGTCCTGCGCCTGGCGTCGCCGGGCGACGAGGTCATCATCCCCAACGACGCCTACGGAGGCACCTATCGCCTCCTCGAACGAGTATGGCGGCCCCTGGGCATCGCGTCGGCGCCGGTCGACCTCTCGGATTTGGAGGAGTTGGCGGCAACGTTCAGCCCCGCCACCCGCATGGTGTGGATCGAGACGCCGACCAACCCGCTGCTCAACATCGTCGACATCGCTGCGGTGGCCGAGTTGGCTCACGCACACGGCGCAATAGTTGTTGTTGACAACACGTTTGCCACGCCTTACCTGCAACAGCCGCTGTCGTTGGGGGCCGATGTGGTGGTGCATTCGACGACCAAGTACATCGGCGGACACAGCGACGTGGTCGGAGGCTTCGCCGCGTTTGGCTCCGGTGACCATGCCGACGCCATCGCCTTTTACCAGAACGCGCTGGGAGCAGTGCCCTCCCCCTTCGACTGCTATCTCGCGCTGCGGGGCCTGAAAACCCTTGCCGTGCGCATGGACCGCCACTGTGCGTCGGCCGCTTCCGTGGCGTCCATGCTGCACGAGCACCCCGCCGTGGCCCGCGTGGCGTATCCCGGTTTGGTCGACCACCCCGGACACGACGTCGCCCGAGCGCAGATGAGCGGCTTTGGGGGCATGGTCTCGTTCATTCTCAAAGGAGGCGAGAACGCGGCGCTGGAAGTGGCCCGCTCGACGCGGCTGTTCACGTTGGCCGAAAGCCTGGGCGCCGTCGAGTCACTCATCGAGCACCCGCACCGCATGACCCATGCGTCCGTGGCCGATTCGCCCCTGGCGGTCGACCCCGGACTGCTCCGCCTGTCGGTGGGCTTGGAAACCATCGGCGACCTGCTCGACGACCTCGCCGGCGCCCTCGACCACATCGCGTAGCGCCGCGGCACCTACCTCACGCAGTGAAGCGGGCGGAAGCGCCGGCGCTGACGTCGAGCACCGCGCCGGTCATGTGCGTCGCCCCCGGACCGACCAGGAACACGATGGCCGCACTGACATCGGATGCCGGCAGTACGGGGTCCGGTTGGACATGGAGCGCTCCCAGGAACGGCAGGACGTCGGCCAGTGTCGGCCGATCAAGGTCGGGACGGATCTGCTTGGGCAGCCAGTCGTTGTTGATCATGGGGGTGTCGATATTGCCGGGGGCCACCGCGTTGACCGTGATGCCAAACGCCGCCAGATCCTGGGCCACGCATTTGACCAATCCGATAACCCCCCATTTCGATGCCACATAGGGGGCCATGGAGGGGGTGGCGAATCGACCCATCATCGACGAAGTGGCCACGATCCGGCCGTAACGCTGTTTGATCATGACCGGCGCCACGGCCCGCATCGAATGGAACACTCCGCTCAGGTTGGTGCCCACCACGTCATCCCACTGCTGCGCGGTGGCGATCTGGATGGGCAACCCTGCCGAGATACCGGCGTTGGCCAACAAGATGTCGATGCGCCCAAACTCCGAGACCGCTTCGTCCACCACCGCCTGGATCTGCTCGGGGTCCCGCACGTCGGCTTGGCGGGCCAGGCAGCGCCGGTCCTCCGCCTCCACCAGCGCCACACTCTCGGCCAGATCGGCGTCGCTCGACAAGGGGTAGCCCACTGTTTTGATGTCGGCGCAGCGGTCGAGGAGCACGATGTCGGCGCCCTCGCGGGCCAGCGCCACCGCATGCGAACGTCCCTGTCCCCGGGCGCCACCGGTGATCAATGCCACTTGTCCATCGAGAAGTCCCACGGCCACGACGGTAGCGCCCGGCGCCGCGCCGAGCCAGAATGGTGTTCCAGTTCCGGACGGGCCTTCGACCACAAGGCTAGGGTCCGCCCATGAACGGCCTCGAGATCGCCCGCCAAGCCACCACCGGATTCAACAATGTGGGCTGGCGGTACTACTTCGATTCGGACACGGCGGCTGTGGGCAAAGGGCATGGTCTGGGCGTGCTCAAGTTCTACTTCCTGGGTCGGGGTGGGGCCCTGGGCGATGTCGAATGGCAGGCCGTATGTGCCGCGTTCGGTTACTTCAAGCCGACCATGGTCGAGTCGATTTGGAATGAGTCGCGTCAGGTGCTCCCGGCTCCCCAGGCGGCGCAGTCCCATCTCGAGTGCTGCGCAGCGTTCGGCCGGGCTCACTTGAGCGATATCGCCGGCCTGGAGGCGTTCTGCGCTGCCGCACAGCAGGTTCTCAGCGCGACCGACCTGGCCGGCCTGTCGCTGTTCGCCGGCTTCGTCGCCCAGCCCCTACCCGACGATCCGCCCGCTCGGGCCATGCGCCTCATCGCTGCACTGCGGGAAATGCGCGGCTCCGCCCACCTGGCGGCTGTGGTGGCGGCCGGGGTTGCACCGCGCGTCGCCCACGCCATCAAACGACCGAACGACCTGGCCATGTTCGGGTGGAGTGCAGAAGATATCCCGGCCATCACCGCCGATCAGCGCCAGACCATGATCGATGTCGAGGCGCTGACCGATCGCCTCATCGCCCCCGCCTACCACGATCTCGACGACGCATCGGCCACCGCGCTGCTCGATGCCCTGGACGCCGCGTACACCCTCTTCGCCGACGACCCCCACTAGGGGGAGCCCGACCTACACGGGAACGATCTCGTAGGCGCACACCGGAGTAGGCGCCCAGGCCCCGATTGGACTACGGTGCCGGGCGGTGGCCGCCGACGCCGTCGAGGTGCGAGCAGCGGGACGTACGCTCCAGGTATCGAGTCCCGACAAGGTGTTCTTTGCCGAGCGCGGAGATACCAAGCTTGATTTGGTGCGCTACTACGAGGCGGTCGCCACACCCCTCCTGGCCGCCATGGGCGACCGCCCCGTACTTCTCCAGCGCTTTCCCCACGGGGCCGAGGGTCCCTCGTTTTTCCAAAAACGGGTCCCCGCGACCCACCCGGCGTGGCTGACCACCACCGTTGTGTCCACCCCCAACGGCACGACCTCAGAGGCGCTGGTGGCCGCCGACCTGGCGCAGGTGTTGTGGGCGGTCAACCTGGGCTGTCTGGGGTTCCATGTGTGGCCGACCAAAGCCGCCGATCCCGATCATGCCGACCAACTGCGCATTGATCTCGACCCCTCACCGGGGATCGAGTTTTCCCACATCCGGGCCGCGGCGGCCGAGGTGCGTTCGCTGCTCGACGAACTGGGCATCCGCTCAGGGCCCAAGACCACCGGGAATCGGGGCATTCACATCTACGTGCAACTGCAGGCGCGGTGGTCCTCCATCGAGGTGCGCGCCGCCGCGGTGGCCCTGGCCCGCGAGCTGCAGCGGCGCCGCCCAGAGTTGATCACCGCGGCGTGGTGGAAGGAGGAGCGGGGGCAGCGGGTCTTTGTCGACTTCAACCAGAACGCCCCCCACAAAACGGTGTTCGGGGCGTGGTCGGTGCGGGCCCGACCGGGGGCTCAGGTGTCCACGCCGTTTGCCTGGGACGAGCTCGACGAGGTCGACCCCGACGCGTTCACCATCGCCACCGTGCCGGCCCGGCTGGCCGCTCGCGGAGACCCGTGGGCCACGCTGTACCCCGAACCCCAGTCGTTGGAACCGTTGCTCGCGCTGGTCCGGCGCGACCAGGACAACGGGCTGGCCGACGCACCGTGGCCGCCGGTCTATCCCAAGATGCCGGGGGAGCCCCCACGGGTGGCGCCCAGCCGGGCCCGCAAGGCACCCCCGGCCGAACCGGACCCGGCCTGAGCGTCAGCACCGCCACCAGCTCGGCGCCAACTTTTCAGCTCGAGGTGACCTGCACCTCGACCGGGGCGTCCACCGGCAGGGGGCGCTTGTACCAGCGCTCGGCCGAATCCTCGATCAACGCCAGCATCTCGGGGCGTCCCAGGAACGGGAACTCGATGCTGCTGACCGACAGTTCTTCGCCGGTCGGGGCCTTGACCCGGTCGCCCACTTTCACCTTCGCGGGCCGTCGTCTGTCGCCACTCGGTGCTCATTGGGCGGCGACCATAGCGTCTGCGATCTCCCGCAGCTGGTTCTTGGCCACCTTGTCCAGAGTGGCCCGGGGGAAGTCGTCGACGAAGTACACGTCGCGGGGCACTTTGAAGTCCGCCAGGTTGGCTTGGCACAGTTCCAGAATCTTGGTGCGGATCGCTTCCTGCTCGCCTTCGGTGGTCGTTCCCTTGATGACGAACGCCACCGCCACCTCGCCCAGCATGTCGTCGCCCCGGGCCACCACCGCCACCTCGGTCACGCCAGGAACCTGGCGGCAGATGTCCTCCACCTCGCGCGCCGAGACGTTCTCGCCGCCCACCTTCAACACGTCCTTGTCACGCTCGCAGTAAAAGATGTTCCCGCCCTCGCCCCAGCGGACCCGGTCGCCCGTTTTGAACCAACCGTCTTCGGTGAAGGCCCGTGAGGTGGCCTCGGGATCGTGGAGGTACTCGAGGAACAACTGGATGCCCCGGGTCCCCCGGAACCACAGCTCCCCGATCTCGCCGGGAGGGCATTGCTCGCCGTCATCGTTGACGATGGCACACTCGTAGCCGGGGGTGGGCTTGCCCATGGAACCCTCGGGATAGGTCTGCCACGGATCGGCCCGGGTGGCGTGGGTGACCGTCTCGGTCATCCCGAACGCAGGGAGGATGCGGCAGCCGAGCATCGATTCCAATGGTGTGGTGATCGCCCCGAAGACCCCCACCTTCAAACGGTGCGCGGGTATGGGCTGGCCGGCGATGGCTTTGAATACGAACGGGATCACCGAGAAGTGGGTGACGCCGTGGCGCATGATCACTTCCCAGAACCGACTGGCCGAGAACTTGGGTTGCAATACGACGGTGCCGCCCACACCGAGCACGCTCCACATCGACCAGCTCTGCGCGTTGACGTGAAAGAAGGGCAGGTAGATCAAATAGGTGTCATCACCGGAAAAGGCGATGTTCAAGGGGCCGACGCGCGACGCCCACAGCACGTTGGCGTGCGTGTGGACGACCGCCTTGGGCCGCGATGTGGTCCCTGAGGTAAAGACGATGCCGACGGGCAGCATGGGCTCGGCCGGCCGGGGCACGAACGACGAGGGATCCTCGAAAAGCTCGGCGAAGGCGACGGCTCCCTCCAAGGACTCCTCGGGATGAGGTGCCTCACCCCCGTTGTCCTCGGTCACCGCGATCCAGCGCAGGTCGGGCGCTGCGCCGGCCACCAGCCGGGCGTACTGGGGCTGGGTGATGGCCACCACACAGTTGGCCTTCTCTGCGAAGTAGGTGATCTCCGCAGCCACGCTACGGGTGTTGGTGGTCACCCCGACGGCCCCCAGGGCTGCGCACGCATACCATGCGAGGACCATCTCGGGGGAGTTGTCGGAGTGGATGAGGACACGGTCCCCTTTGTTGACACCCCGCTGGGCCAGTCCGGCCGCCAGGCCCCGCACCTGGTCGTAGAACTCCTTGTAGGTCCAGGTGCGCGTGTTCCCGCTGCGCGGCTCCCAGATCAGCACCGGCTTGTCCGGGCTGTTTGTCGCCCACAGCGCCAGCAGCCACGGTACGTCCTGGCCCGCGAACTGGAAATCGTTGGTCACATCGTCGTTCACGTTGTTCCCTCCCTGGGAGCTCGTCGAGCGTCACTGTAGAATACCGTTCTAACCCTCGGGCTCACTATCCCCCATCGGCCAGGCGCCCTCGGGCACCTTGGAGCGATGAGCGATGCGGGACACGAGCAGGGCGAGGAGCCGCCCCCGGACCTCTCGACACCGGGAGTCCACCCCTCGGTGAGCCACGCCCTGGGCAACATGCGCGATCAACTCGGTCACCTCGAACGCCTGGTCGGGGCCGATGTGGCTTCCGCCGGTCGCCACTTCGAGCCGGCATGGCTCAAAGCGCACGAGGGCGAGAATCGGCTCCCGGTGGCCGGGGTGGTGGCGGTGGCTATCGGCCTGCAGGTGGCGCTGCCCGCCAAGTACAGCTTCCACCCGACCTGGCTCCTGCCCAGCCTCACCGGGGTGCTGGCCGTGGGGCTGTCGGCGGCCAACCCCACCAGGATCACCCGGACGTCGCGGGCCATCCGCAGCGCCAGCATCGCTCTGGTGGCGGTGGCTTCGCTGGCCAACGGATGGTCCGCTGCCCTGCTGGCCCGGGCCATCCTCGACCAGCACAGCGGCAACAAACCGATCTCGCTGCTGGGCACCGGCGGCGCCATCTACCTGACCAACATCATCGTGTTCGCCCTCTGGTACTGGGAATGGGACCGGGGGGGACCGGTGGCGCGCGCCCAGGCCCTGCGGCCCTACCCGGACTTCCTGTTTCCCCAGATGACCGCGCCGGAGTTGGCCCCGCGGGATTGGCGCCCGTCGTTTTTCGACTACGCCTACCTTTCGTTCACCAACGCCACGGCGTTCAGCCCCACCGATACCTTGCCGATGGCCGTGTGGGCCAAGATGCTGATGGCCGCCCAATCGGCGGTCGCTTTGGTCACGGTGGCCCTCGTGGTCTCCCACGCCGTCAACATTTTGCAGTGACGCACCCCTGAGCGACGCGCCGCCTCAGCCTCCGGGAAGCGTTGCGGCCAGGTCGGGACCGATGACCACCACGAGGTCGGCGTGGCCCAGGATGTAGTTGGGGATGGGCGCGGTGGCCGGCGGGGGGATGGTGTCGACCACCACGGTGGTGGGCAGACCCAGTTTCTGGGCCAGCGCGTTGGCTTCGGGCACGAACCCGGGGGTGAGCACGTAGATGGAGGTGGCGGTGACCCGTGTCGTTGCGTTGTCGGCGGCCAAGGTGGCGTACCCGTCGGTCTTGAGCTTGGCGTTGAGCTCTCCGGCCAGCGAACCCTCCAGCAGCCCGTTGAGGGCCTGCACCCGGACGTTGGCCGGCGCCACCAAGGGTACGGTCGTGGTGGGCGGTGCCACCGTGGTGGTGGGGGTCAGGTAAGGCGAGCCGGTCGAGGCCACCGAAGGGCAGCTCGGTCCCAGGTAGGAGGCGACCGCCGCGTTCGACAAGGCCCAGCGCCACGTACCGCCCAGGTCGAACCAGGTCAGGGTGATGGTGCTCACCGTCTTGCCGACCTGCACTTTGGCCGTCACCAGGGTGGCCGGAGTAAGCGGAGTGGGGTGTCCCGGCAGCGGAAGTGACTGCTGGTGCACCGCGACGGTGTCGAGGTAGGTGGCCGACGGTGGATTGTTGCCCACGTTGGTGCCCACGTAGGCCTCCTGGTTACACAACTCGAACGTCGCCTCGGGGATTTTGGCCTGCTGCCCCGGCACCATGGTTTGCCACTGCGAGGTGTAGTCGGCCGACAGTTGCGACACCCATTGCTGCATGGCCGCCACCGGGGTGGTCGCCTTGGAGGTGCCCCCGCAACCGGAAACGACGAGGGCGCCCATCACGGCGAGGGCCGGCACCACGCTCGCCGCCTTCAACCGAGCGCGCTCTTGGGGGCCGAGCATCTGAGCGACAGTACTCGCCGCGCCCACGCTCTTAGGGTTACCCTGCCGCCCCGAGCACGCCGCCACCCGTGGCGGCGCCGGCCCAGCCGCTCAGATCGCGGGCTTGGCCGACGGATCACGCACGATGAACAAGGTCCCGTCATAGTTGTGGACCAGCCGGGACTCCACGGAGTGGACCAACACCCCGCCGATGGTCGAGTGGCGATGTCCGCCCACCGCGATCCCCGACGCGTTTTGTGCTTCGGCTTCACAGATCAGCTCGTGGGCCGGGTCGCCCTGGCGGATCACGAACCGCCACGTCAGGTTGACGCCCTCCAGCGCCGCCTTGACGTCGCGCTCCACGTCGGTTTCCACCTCGTCGAGCGCCTTCACCAGCTCAGCCTGGGCCATGGGCGACGTGCCCCCGGTCCATCCCGTGGAGCGCACGTACACGATGACGAGGTCGAGCCCACCTGCCGCACGCTGCTCGTTCAGCAACTCCACCGTCTTGGACAGTGCCTTGAGACTGTCGGGCGTGTCGTCCACCCCGACGACGATCGGGCCTTCTCGCATCACATGCTCCTCTCAGGAGTCACCTGACCCCGGTTTTCTCTACCAACATATATCGTGATCCCTATGTTTCCTGGTTCCAAGGATACGGGCGATCCTGGAAACGGCGCGGGTGTGCCCGGGGGAGCCCGGCCAGCGCCCGAAGGCGGCGCCCCCCACGATCCTGCCCTGGTCCTGGCCGAGCTGGGCAGCCTCATCATCCGCCTCCGCCGGCGGGACCTGAGCCTCACCGCGGAGCTGGTGCTGGTCAATCTGGACCGGTCGGGACCGGGCCGGGTCGGCGATCTGGCCGCGTTGGCCGGGGTGAGCCAGCCGACGATGACCGAGTTACTGGCCCGGCTCGGGCGTGACGGACTGATCTGCCGCGATGCTCAGCCCGGTGACCGGCGGGCCGTTTCGGTATCGATCAGCGAGCAGGGGCGCGACCTGCTGCGCTGGCGACGCGGCGAAACTCATGCGCTGCTCCACGAGCTCGTGGCGTCATTGTCAGCGGAGGACCGCGCCGCGCTGCGCGGCGCGACCCCCGCCCTGGAGCGCCTCCTCGACAGCGGTCCCCCGGCACCCGAGCGCTGCGCGCCCCCTTTCTCCACGGATCGCTACGATGCCGGGCATGGCCTGCGGGGCCGCTAGAGGGGGGGAAGCGGTGCCTCGAGTGGTGGCCCCGATAGTGGGCCGGGACGATCAGTTCTTCTGGGACGGAGTGGCGGCCGGAGAGTTCCGGGTGCAGCGCTGCCGGTCCTGCTCCCGGCTCCGCCACCCCCACGCCCCTATGTGCGGCGATTGCGGAAGCCTGGAATGGGACGCCGTAGCGCTCAGCGGTCGGGGCAGCGTGGCCAGCTGGATCGTGTCGCGCCACCCCACCGAGCCCGACGCCATCCCCCGTCTGGTGGCCTTGATCGACCTGGAGGAAGGACTTCGAGCAGTGTCGAACCTGGTCGACCTGGCGCCTTCAGCGGTCCGAAACGACATGCCGGTGGTCCTCACTATCCGCGACTACGAAGGCGTGCTGCTTCCCCAGTTCGCACCGGCCGGAGCGGGCGATGAGTGAACCGCGACTGTTTGACCGGGCGGTGATCGCCGGCATCGGCCACACCGAGTTCTCCAAGGAGTCGGGGCGCAGCACCCTGCAACTGGCCGCTGAGGCGTCCCGCGCGGCCATCGCCGATTCCGGCCTGAGCCCCCGCGACATCGACGGGATGGTGACCTTCACCCTCGATGACAACGACGAGTTGGCGCTCATGGACAACCTGGGCATCCCCGCGTTGAGTTGGACGTCGCGCACTCCCTTCGGCGGCGGCGGGGCGGGCGCCGTCATCCAGCACGCGGTAGCCGCCGTTGGTTCGGGGGCCGCCAGCACCGTTTTGGTGTACCGGGCCTTCAACGAGCGCTCCGAGCGCCGCTTCGGTCAGCCCGAAGCGGCGTCCAATGTGCCGGGCAAGGTGTCGTACCGGCCTTACGGGCTCGACACTCCGGCCAAGATCTATTCGCTGTGGTGGCAGCGTTACATGTACGAGAACGGGGCGACCAACGAGGACTTCGGCCGCTACAGCGTCGTCGCCCGGACGTGGGCCGCCACCAATCCCAACGCCTGGTATTACCGCCGCCCCATTACCCTCCAGGATCATCAGCAGTCCCGCTGGATCGTGGAGCCCATCCTGCGCCTGCTGGACTGCTGCCAGGAGAGCGACGGGGGGGTGGCGCTGGTGGTGACAGGCGCCGAGCGGGCCGCCGACCTGGCGCAGCCCGCGGTGCGGGTGGCCGCGGCGACCCAGGGCCACCTGCGCGGCGGCGACATCCGCTTCGACTTTCACCACCCCGACCTCGGGCATTACCCGGAGGCCGGTTTGGTGGCGCAACGCCTGTGGCAGGCTTCGGGCCTCAAGCCGTCGGACATCCAGGTGGCCATGATCTACGAGAACTTCAGCCCCATCGTGTTTCTGCAACTGGAGTCACTGGGGTTTTGCGGACGGGGCGAGGCCAAGGACTTCATCGCGGAAGGCCATATCGGCCCGGGCGGCACTATCCCGGTGAACACCAACGGGGGGCTGCTGGGCGAGGCCTATATCCATGGCATCAACAACATCATCGAAGGGGTCCGCCAGCTGCGCGGCACCGCCGCCAATCAGATCGAACACGTGGACAACGTGGTGGTGGCCTCGGGACGCAGCGCCATGATTCTCACCCGGCACTGAACCGGAACGAACGGCAAACCACGGCGCTGCGCCGCCCGGCAACCGTTAGAGCATGATCTCCCCGCCGTTGACGTTCAGCTCGGCGCCCGTGATGACCTTGGCCAGATCGGAGGCCAGGAAAGCCACGGCGTTGGCGCAATCGGCGTCGTCGGGAATGAAGCCCAGTGGGATGTCTTTGGTGATCTCCCCGATGACTTCTTCGCGCGACCGCCCCGACGACACCGCGTAGTCCACGTAGCCCTCCACCGGAGGGCCCCACATCCAGCCCATGAACGTGGAGTTCACCCGGATCCCGTAAGGCCCGAGCTCTTTGGCCAACATGCGCGCCGCGATGGTGAGCGAACCTTTCGATGTGGCGTACCCGGACTGGGTGGCCACCGGCTTCTTCTGGATCATGGAGTTGACGAACACGATCGATCCGCGCCCGGCGGCCCGCATGGCGGGGATCACCTGTTGGGTCAGTTGCAACGTGCCAAAGACGGTGATGTCGAACGAGGAGCGCCACTTGTCGAAGTCGGCGTCCTCGAACATGGTGAACGGGGGCGGCAGGTACGCACTGTTGATCAGGACATCGATCCGCCCGAACTCGGCGATGGTGGCGTCTACCAGGCTCTGGGTTTGGGCTTTGTCGCTGATGTCGGTGGGCCACACCAGCGTGCGCCGGTCGGGCCATTCCTCGGCGATCTTGGCTTGGACCTCTTCCAACTTGGCTCGGGTGCGGGCGGCCAGCACCACGTGGGCACCTTCGCGGGCGAACACGTAAGCCAGCTCCTGGCCGAGGCCGGGGCCGATGCCGGAAATGATGGCGACCTTGTCCTCCAACAACACAACCGCTCCTCCCTCGTGGCCCGGACGGACCACCCCATGGCCATGTGGCCCGCGGGCACACTACGCGCTGGCGGGGCTCCTATCCTTCGGAGCGTGCATCCAGCGTTGTCGGTCAACGGGTTGTCGTTTGGCGCGAGTCGCCTCGACGAGGACATTGCCGCCTGCCGGGAGCTCGGGGTGCAGCAGTATGTGGTGCCGGTGGCCAAGCTGGAGTCCGCTGGGTGGGACGCCGGAGTGGCTGCACTGGCGGCCAGCGACCTGGTCACCGCGTCGCTGCTTCATCCCGGTTGGTTCACCCTCGACGACCCGGGGCGATGGCCCGACGAACAGGCGATACTCAACCGCAGCATCGATGCGGCCGACGCCTTGGGGGCGACCGCGGTGTACGGGACGACGGGGAAAAAGGGGGCGCTCACCTGGGAGGCCGCCGCGGACCGCTTCGCCCTGGCGGTGGCTCCGGTCGCCGCGCGGGCCCGGGCCGCCGGCATTGATCTCACCTTGGAAACGACGAATCCGCTGTTTGCCGACCTTTCGTTTCTCCACTGCCTCCCCGACGCCCTCGATGTGGTGGAGGCCTCGGGCCTCGCGGTGTGCGTTGATCTGTTCGTGTGCTGGACGGACCGGGGGCTGCGCCGCGCCATCGAACGCTCCGCTCCCCGCTGCCCGCTGGTACAGGTGAGCGATTATGTGCTCGGTGGGCGTTCGATGCCCACGCGGGCCGTTCCCGGCGACGGGGACATCCCGCTGGCCGAACTCCTGGGCTGGGTGCTCGGGAGCGGGTTCGCCGGGGTGTTCGACCTCGAGTTGATGGGACCGCGCATCGACGGGGAAGGGGCCATGGGTGCGCTACGCCGCGCCGGGGAGTGGATGGGCGCACTCCTCGACGCCGGCTCCCACACGCCCCCTCGGGTGGGCGGCGATTGCGGGTAGCTTCGCTAGGTGACCGACGCCACCTTGAGGAAGGCCCCTCCCGCCGCCGTGGTCATCTTCGGCGCCTCGGGGGATCTCACGCAACGCAAACTGCTCCCCGCCCTGGTCAGCTTGCAGCGCCAGGAGCGCCTCTTCGACGGACTGGCGCTGGTGGGGGTGGCCCGCTCCAAGATGAGCGACGAGGAGTTCCGTACGCTGGCGGTGGGCTTCCCTCATGCCCGCTACGTCTCGGGCGCCTACGACGATCCGGAAACCTACCGGCATCTGGCGGCCCTCCTCGACGATCTCGACTCGGCGGGCGGCACCTCCTGCAACCGGCTCTTCTACCTGTCCACGCCGCCCAGCGCCTTCGCCGACATCGTGGCCGGCCTGGCCGGCGCGGGGCTCAATGCCGAGCGGCCCACCGGCTTCTCCCGGGTCGTGATCGAAAAGCCCTACGGGCACGACCTGCAGAGCGCGCTGCTCCTCGACCAGCAGGTACACGCGGCGTTCGAAGAGCACCAGGTGTTCCGCATCGACCACTACCTGGCCAAAGAGACCGTACAAAACCTCCTGGCACTGCGCTTCGCCAACTCCATTTTCCAGCCCATCTGGGACCGGACCTGGGTCGACCACGTGCAGATCACGGTGGCTGAGACCCTGGGGGTGGGGAGCCGGGGCGGGTTCTACGAGAACGCGGGCGCCATGCGCGACATCGTGCAGAACCACGTGCTGCAAGTGCTGGCCCTGGCCCTCATGGAGCCACCGACGTCGTTTACCGGCGAAGCGGTCCGCAACGAGAAGGTGAAGCTGCTCGAATCCATTCGCTTGCCCGGCACCGACAACATCGACGCTGTCTCCGTGCGGGGCCAGTACACCAGGGGAGGGACGCCGGAGCAGTTGATGTCGGGGTACCGGGACGAAGAAGGGGTGAACCCGCTCAGCCGGACGGAAACCTTCGTGGCCCTGCGCCTCGACGTCGACAACTGGCGGTGGGCGGGGGTGCCGTTTTACGTGCGGACCGGCAAACGCCTACCCGCCCGGGTGACCGAGGTGTTCTTCGAGTTTCGCCGGCCCCCGCATCTGCCCATCCCTGCGGCGCAGGCCAACGAGCTCGAGGCCGACGCCCTGATCCTGCGCATCCAACCCGACGAGGGAATCAGCCTTCGTTTCGGGGCCAAGGTCCCGGGACACGACTTTCGGGTCCGCACCGCGGAGATGGCGTTCAGTTACGCCACAACGTTCGCCGAGTCGAGCCCCGAAGCGTACGAGCGCCTGCTCTTCGATGCCTTGGTGGGCGATCCCACCTTGTTCATCCGCAGCGACGAGGTCGTGCAGTCGTGGCGGATCGTCGATCCCATCATCGCCCATTGGGCCGACTCCAACAGCCGGGTGCCGCTGTATGAGGCGGGTTCGTGGGGACCGGTCGAGGCGGACATCCTGTTGCAAAGAGACGACCGTCACTGGCACAACCCGGTCAGGCGCTGAGGCGGGATCGGGGCGACGTCAGCCTTTGGCGTCGGACCAGCGGCTGATGGTGACGATGTCGGCCACAAAGCGTACGGACCCGTCCGGCGCCCACCGCCGTGCCGCCTCGCCCAGGCAGTCGCCTACCAACGCGGCGACCGCGTCGCCGTGGGCCACCGGGGTTTGGATGAGCAGTTCGTCATGCAGGCACAGCACGATCCGGGCGTCGTAGGCGGCGGCCCTGGCCCGCACCGTCACCGCCCACATCTTGAACAGCTCGGCGGCCGCTCCTTGCACCATGGCGTTGCGCCCGTAGCGGCCGCGGGCCGCGGCCCGCCCCGCCAACTCGCGTTCGCCCGGCCGTCGCTCACCCCCGACGCCCGGAAGGCCGCCGGGCGAACCCATGGGAATGCGCCGGCCCCCGTAGGTGCGCAAATCCTGGCCGGCGCGGGCGGAGCGATCGGCGGCCTCCAGATAGGCCACCGCCACCGGGTAGGTGGCCCGCAAGCCGCGCATCGCGTTGGCCCCGTGGCCGGTGGTCTGCCCGTACATGGCCCCGAGGACCGCCACCTTGGCCGTCGCCCGGTCCACGCCGAGCTCGTCGGCCACCGGCGCATACATGTCATCGGCGTGGCTGGCCGCGGCGAAGGACTTGTCGGCCGACACGGCCGCCAAGACACGGGGCTCGATCTGCCCCAGATCGGCCCGCACGAAGACGTGCCCGGGCTCCGCGATCACCGCGGTCCGGAAATCGGCGGGCATGTTGTGCAACCCGGCCGAGGCGGTCATGCGCCCCGCGGCGCCGTCACACCCGGTCCAGTCGCCCCGCAGGCGCCCGTCATCCGCCAGGTGCTCGTCGAGCCATCCGTAGCCGTAGGTGGTGGCCACCCGCTCCGCCTTGCGCCACGCCAGGAACGCCGCAATCACCGGGTGCTCGTCCGCCATGGCGCGCAGCCTCCACGCCCGGGTATCGGGGAGGTCGATACCGAGGCGGCCGAACAGCGCCTTGACCTGTCCGGGGCTGCGCAGGTCGATGTCGACACCGCCGGGGATGTGGGCGAACACCGCGGCGTCGCGCCGCGCCCGCCCGGCCGCCGCGTCGGCTTCGCTGGCCGGCCGGGGTCCGATCAGGTCGCCCAGGATTTGCTCGGCGGCCGCCCGATCGAGAGGGAGGCCGTCATGGGCGAGTTCTGCGCACAGCAGTTCTGCAGTGGATTCCGAGCGGGCCACCGCTCCACAGCGTGGGCGATCGCGCAAGGCGGCCAGCTTCGCCCCTTGGCCCGAAGCAACCACGAGTGCCTGCTCCGCCCAACGAGCGGTGCGCTCGGCGGTGGCCGCCCATCCCCCCTGCACCCAGTCCGGTCGCAGGTAGCCGTCGTGGCGCACCGGCGCTTCAAGCTCCCCGGCGTCAAGGTCGCGGTGGCTGAAGAGATTCGGGGGACCGTCGCTGGGAAGCCCGTCGATGGGCAGGCCGTGGGTCCCCGCCCACACGCGCGCCGGGTCGGCTTTCCACCCCCCGAAGAGCAACCGATGGACGGCCGCGACGTCCCAGCACGTGGCCAGGCGCACCCCGGAACGGATCAAGGTGGCCGCGGTGTCACCCGACCAGGTCACCCACCTCGGGCGGAACCTTTCGTCGAGTTCGCGCACCAACTCCTCGGGCGCGCAGCCCACCGCGATGGCCAGGCGTTCCCGGCCGGTGGCCAGACCGACCGCGACGCCCGGCGCGACCACCAGGCCGACCAGACCGCCACGCTCGACGCCCAGGCGCGACGCGGCAGCGGTCACTGCATCGTTTGGCGTCGCCACCGGAGTCACCCTAACCCTGGCGGTAGCTTGGCTGTTCACCATGCGTGTAGCTGTCATCGCCGACACCCATCTGCGTGACCGGGACCGCTTGGCGTACCCCGACGGCGGCCACAGCCGGAGCTCGCGCCAGCGGGACCTGCCGGCGCAGGCCTGGGAGCGCATCGCCGGCGCTGACGTCATCCTTCATGCCGGCGATGTGCTCGAGACGGGCACCCTGGAGCGACTGAACGAGATCGCCCCCACCTACGCCGTGCTCGGCAACAACGACCTCGCGCTCACCGGGCTGCTGCCCCTGACCCGCGTGTTGGACCTGGCCGGGGTCCGGGTGGCCATGGTCCACGACGCGGGCGCCCGCAAGGGTCGCCCGGCGCGGCTGCGGCGCCGGTTTCCCGACGCCGGCATCGTGGTCTTCGGCCACAGCCATGCGCCGTGCAATGAGGTCGGCCTCGACGGCCAGATCCTGTTCAACCCCGGCTCGCCCACCACCCGCCGGACCCAGCCCACCCGTACTATGGGGGAGTTCGTCCTGGCCGAGGGACGCTGCGTCCGACGGCTGATCGTCGATCTTGGTCCTTGAACGCGAAACGTAGGCAAGGCAGCGCGTACAGCGTCCGTTAGGAGCGGTGGGGCAAGGACAGCCCAGATGAGCGGCCATGGACGGCCTGAATCAGACCGAGGTTCTAATGGCTGACGCCGTCCAGTCGATCAACATCTTAAATTTCGCGCTCGACGCCATTCAGCAGCGTCAGCAGACCATTGCCAACAACATCTCCAACCAGGACACCTCGGGCTTCCAGGCGAACGTCGTCGATTTCGAGAACTCTCTGGCCAGCGCCATGCAAAACGGCGGAACGGCCTCGGCCACCACCGTCCCCGAAGGTCTGGCTTCAGGCACCAACGGCAACAACGTGAGCGAGAGCGCAGAACTCTCGCTCGAGTCGCAAACCAACCTCGAGAACCAATCAGTAGCGAACTCGCTCCAATCGGAGTTCTCCATGTTGTCGACCGCAATCACCGGCTGATCAGGAGGCCAACACACCCATGTCGATGTTCCCATCGATTGATATCGCAGGCACCGGTCTCGACGTTGACCAAACCTGGATCGACACGATCTCCAGCAATGTGGCCAACGCCGACGACGCCGCCACACCTGGTAGCGCCATTTACCAGGACCAGGAAGTGGTAGCCACCGCTTCGCCGAGCGCGCCGGGCAACAACAACGGATCGGGCGTTCAGGTCCAGTCGGTCAATGTCAGCACCGCACCGGGCGTCTTGGTCAGCGACCCAGGCAACCCCTTGGCCAACAACGCAGGTCTGGTCGAGTACCCCAACGTCGATATCGGTCATCAGATGACCTCGCTCGTGCAAGCGCAAGCCGGCTATGAGGCGAACGCCAACGTGCTGGGCAACTCCGATGCCGCCTACAAGGCCATCTTGGCCATTAAGGCCTGAGCCATGATCCCCCCCATCACCCCCGTCACCGCAGTGGCCGCGGCGTCGCCCGCGGCCGCCGCCCCCGGCGCAGCCGCCGCCTCCAGCGGCACCAGCGGCACCAGCGGCGCCAGCTTTTCCAATGTCTTGGGGAGCGCCCTCGACTCTCTCAACGCAACGACGTCCAACGCCTCCACACTGGCCGTCGAAGGAGCCACCGGCCAGGCGAACGTGGCCGATGTGACGGTCGCTTCGACCGAAGCCCAGCTGGCCGTGCAGATGGCCACCACCACCCGCGATGATGCGGTCACCGCGTTCAACTCGATCATGTCGATGGCGGCGGGCTGATCCGTGGCCATCTCCCCCTTTGACGCCGCCCGCCTCAACGACGCCACTGGGCGCGCCCGCCAGTTTCTGGCCGACTTCACGCCGGGCCAAAAGGCGGTTACCGCATTCGCAGTTCTCGGCATCATCGTCGGTGGGTTCTTCTTTCTCTCCCACAGTTCGTCGCCGAGTTACACGACGTTGTATGCAAACCTGCAGCCGACCCAAGCCGGACAGGTCACGGCGAAGCTCAGCGCAAATCACGTGCCCTACAAGTTGACCGACGGGGGGGCCACCGTCGAGGTCCCCGCTTCCGACGTCAACCAACAGCGCATCAGCCTGGCCGAGTCCGGTCTGCCCTCGGGCAGCACCATCACCTTCTCGACACTGGCCTCGACGGGTATCACCTCGTCGGAGTTCGTCCAGAACGTCGATTACCAGCAAGCGCTCGCAGGGCAGCTGGAGAACACCATCGAATCCATCCAAGGGATCAACAACGCGCAAGTATCGTTGGTCCTGCCGGACACATCCACGTTTGCCATCGGGAACACCCAGACGCCGACCGCCTCCGTGCTCGTGAATCTGAGCGACGGCACCACCCTCGAAAGCGGGCAGGTACAAGGCATCGTCCATTTGGTGGCCTCCGCGGTGCCCGGCCTGACCGCAGCCAACGTTACCGTTGTCGACAACAACGGTAACGTTCTTTCGTCGGCATCTTCGGACTCCTCCGCCGACTCCGACAGCGCGGCGACCACCGCCTACGACAACCAGCTTGCTGCTTCTTTGACCGCCTTGGTCACCAAAGTGGTCGGGCAGGGCAACGCCGCGGTCACGGTGCACGCCCTGCTCAACTTCAACCAGCAGTCCACTACCACCAATGGTTTCCAGACCGACAAGAACGGCCAGCCCATCACGGCGCCGACCTCGTCGAGTTCAACCAAGGAGACCTTCACCGGCAACGGGGCACAGGCCGCCGGGGTCCTCGGCTCGGGGCAACCTTCGACGGCCACCAACCAAGCCGGCAACTACACATCCGCCCAGACCCAGACCTCGACGGCCGTCGGCCAGGTCACCCAAACCGTGCAGCAGGCCCCCGGCCAAGTGGAGAGCACCAACGTGGCGGTACTCCTCAATGCCAGTTCGGTCAATGCCCCTCAAGTGGCAGCGATCCGCAACCTGGTGGCCACCGCGGCGGGCCTCAACCTCAAAGGCGGAGATCAGATCGCAGTGACTTCACTGGCCTTTTCACCGCTGCCCAAGACGACGGTGGCCAAGACGCCCGCCGCCATGACCTCCAAGCTCAAGAGCGATCTTCCCGATGTGGGGCTGGTACTGCTCATCGTCGTGCTGTTCTTCATAGCGCTGCGCTCCGCCCGCAAACGGACACCTGCTTTCGAGGACATCCCGATCGGCGAGTTATCGGCCGGAGCCGCCCCGGCTCGCCAGCAACCCGACGCTGAGGTCTCGATCGGGGCGGGGGCCCCCACCTCCACCATGCCGGCGCTGCGCGCCGCGGGGTCCCCCGTCACCCCTGAGGTCGACCGGTACATCTCCGAGAGCCCCCAAGAGGTTGCCGAACTCATGCGCACCTGGTCGCGCGAGCAGCCCCGGAAAGCAGCCGAAGTGCGATGAGCGGGTTCGAGGAGCTCAACGGGCAGCAGAAGGTGGCCATCGTCATGGCGCAGCTGTCCACGCCCACCTCGTCGGTCCTCATGAAAACGCTGGGCAACGAGGACGCCATCATGGTGGCCACCGCGATCGCCCGGCTCCCCCCACTGCATCGCGACGTGGTGGACCAGGTACTCGAGGAGTTCGTGAGCCGGGTCAATACCACCCGGGCCATCGGCCAGGGCGGGGTGGCCCAGGCCCGCAAGATGCTGGCGTCGGTCATCGGCGAGCAGCAGGCCCTCGATGTGATGTCGCACCACGAAGGCAACCTGGCCGTCGGTCCGCTGGCCTTGATCTCGCAAACCGAACCAAGCCGCGTGGTCACCCAACTGGCCGAAGAGCACCCCCAGACCATCGCCGCCATACTGGCCCATGTGGCCCCCAACGACGGGGCCCGCCTCCTCGATGCGGTCCCCGCCGCTATGCGGCCCGAAGTGGCCATGCGCATCGCCACCATGGGTCGCGTGTCCCCCGACGCGGTCAGCGCCGCGGCAGCCGAACTGGCCGGTCACCTGCGCGCCTCGGGCTCCGCTGGCGCCTCGACGCCCGGAGGGATCCCGGCTCTGGTCGATCTGCTCAGCCGTTCCGAGGGTTCCACAGAAAAGCTGGTGCTGGGCGGCCTGGCCGACCGGGACCCTGAACTGGCGGAGGCCCTCCGGGCCCAGATGTTCACCTTCGACGACGTCTTGGAACTCGACGACCGGACCCTGCAGGTGGTGTTGCGCAGCGTGGAGATCAGCGAACTGGCACTGGCGTTGCGCGGCATCAGCGACAACCCCGATGCGGTGAACAAGTTCACCCAGAACCTCTCGGAGCGGGGACAAGCCGAGCTGGCCGAAGAGATGGAGGTCTTGGGCTCGGTGCGCGCCTCGCAGGTCGACGCCGCGCAGTCGAGTCTGGTGCGCTCCGTGCGCGACCTGGAAGCCAGCGGGGCCATCGTCATCACCCGATCCACCGACGAGCTGGTCTGATGTCGCGCTCACCGATACTGAGAGGCGAGTCGGCTGCTTCGATGACTCTGCTCTGCCCCGACAAGGTGGTGCTCGAACCCCAGCAGATCCTCACGATGCAGGAGCAGGCCCAGGCAGACGGCTACCGCGTCGGGATGGAAGCCGCCCAGGCTGACGCCCAGGCGGCCGCGGAGCGTGCACAAACCCAGATCCGCTCCGCTCTCTATGCGCTGGCCGGCGCCACCACCCAAGCGGCAGCCGCGCTGCGCAGCGAGCAGAAGCGTTTGGAGGCGGCCGCCGTCGAGTTGTCGTTCGACATCGCCGAGGCGATCCTGGCCCGCGAAGTCGAACTGGCCGCCAACCCGGGCCGTGACGCCGTGGCCCGCGCCTTGGCCGAACTGCCGGCAACCGGCCCGGCCACCATCCGACTGCACCCAGACGACTTGGCGGCCATGGGCGAAGGCGACGTGTTCCCCCCGGAAACCAAAGTCGTCGCCGATCCCTCCGTCGGACGAGGCGGCTGCGTGCTCGACGTGGGTGCCGCCATGCTCGATGCCCGCATCGAGACCGCCCTGCAACGGGTGCGCCAGATCCTCTCCGAGGCAACGGCCCAGCAATGAGCAACCTCCTGGAATCTCTACGCGATCCGGTGCTCGCCGCCGCCCTGCCCCGCCGGTTGGGGCGCGTCACACGGATGGTGGGCATGTCCATCGACGTGGGCGGGGTCAGCGCGCCCATCGGCGGCGGTTTGGCGCTGCTGCGTAAGGGGGGAACGCCCATCCTGGCCGAAGTGGTAGCCCTCGGTGCCGACCACGTGACGTGCCTCCCCTACGGCGACACCGCAGGGCTCAGCGTGGGTGCCCTGGCCGAGGACCGGCGCCGTCCCCTTCCGCTGCTCGCCGGGTCGCAGCTCCTCGGACGGGTGCTCAACGGACTGGGCCAACCGATTGACGACGGTCCGCCGTTGATCGGTCTCGAAGAGGTGGGCATCGAAGGCACCCCGCCGCACCCCCTACGGCGGGGGCTGGTCGACGAACAACTCCCGCTCGGGGTTCGGGCCATCGACGGTCTCATCCCCTGCGGCAAAGGACAACGCCTCGGCATCTTCGCCGGTTCCGGGGTCGGCAAGTCCTCGCTGATGTCGATGATCACCCGGGGGACATCGGCCGAAGTCACCGTCATCGCCTTGATCGGGGAACGAGGCCGCGAGGTTGCCGAGTTCGTGGAGCGCGACTTGGGGCCCGAAGGGCTGCGCAATGCGGTGGTGGTGGTGGCCACTTCCGACACTCCGGCCCTGGTCCGTATCCGGGCCGCGTTCGTGGCCACCCGCCTCGCCGAATGGTTTCGTGACCAAGGCAAACACGTGTTGCTGATGATGGATTCGCTCACCCGTTTCGCCATGGCCCAGCGCGAGGTGGGACTGGCCGCCGGCGAACCGCCGGCCACCCGGGGCTACCCGCCGAGCGTGTTCGGACTACTCCCCCGCCTCCTGGAGCGAGCGGGGACTGCCGAGCGCGGCTCGATCACCGGCCTCTACACCGTGTTGGTGGAGGGTGACGACATGAACGAGCCCATCGCCGATGCGGCGCGGTCGATTCTCGATGGGCACATACAACTGTCGCGGCACCTGGCCGAAGCGAACCACTACCCGGCCATCGACGTGCTCGGCTCGATCTCCCGGGTTGCGCCGGCCATCAGCACGCCCGAGCGCATGGCGGCGGCGGGCGAAATCCGCCATCTGCTCGCCGCGTGGCGCGATGCCAAGGATCTCATCGAGATCGACGCCTATGTGCGGGGTACCAACCCTGTGGTGGACCGGGCCATTGCCGCCAAACCCCGGATCGACGCGTTCACCAAGCAATCCATGCAGGAGCACGTTGCATTGAACGACACCACCGAAGCGCTCATCGCGCTGGCCGGAGGCGTTCCCGAGACGAGCGCGCCATGAAGGCGTACCGGTTCCGGCTGGAAGCCGTGGCCCACCTGCGCCGGGGACAGGCCCTCCTGGCCCACCAGGAAATGGCCCGCATCCAGCGCGAGCTCGAGCAGGCCAAGGCCAACGAGATCGCCTCCGCCCGACTCTACGAGGCCTTCGTGTCCTCGGAGCACCCCGTCGACGCCAACGCGTTTCTGGCCAGATTCGAGCAGGGCGAGCGCCTGACCGCCTCGGTGCTCGACGCCGCGCTGGCGCGCAGCGGGCGCGAACGCAAGTTGGCCGCCGCCCGGGAGGCTGCGCTGCGGGCCGAGCGCGCCGTGGCGTTGCTGGACAAGCTCGATCAGCGACGACGCAGCGAATGGGTTCAGCAGGCCCTGCGTGAAGACACGGCGGTGCTCGACGAGTTCGCCACAACCCGCGCCGCCATCACCACGGGGGTGACCCGATGAGTATCACGCCTTTTGCCCCGATCCCTTCGGCCATGGCCGAAATCCAGTCGGCGTTCGCCATGCTGGCCCCCCCCACTACCTCGAGCGCCGGCGCCGGCAGTTCAGCGCCCACCGCGACGGACCCCTTCTCCGTCCTGCTCGACGCAGCGCAGACCGCTTCGAGCGCCACGGCGTCGGCCACCACTGCCGAGCCGACGACCACCGCGTCCGAGTCGCTCTCCACCACGAGCGGTTACACGCCGCTGACCTCCTCCCTGTACAGCCTGGGGACCAGCGCGCTGAGCTCCGCGTCAGGCGGTTCCGCCTCGGGCTCAGCCATCGTGGCCGAGGCGGCAAAGCAGATCGGTGTCCCCTACGTGTGGGGCGGCACCAGCCCCACCCAGGGTTTCGACTGCTCCGGGCTCGTGCAGTACACCTTCTCCCAGCTCGGGATCTCCTTGCCGCGTACCGCGGCGCAACAAGAACAGGTGGGAACGCCCGTCGCCAGCCTGGCCGAGGCGCAGCCGGGCGATCTCCTGTTTTTCGAGCCCGGCGAAAACGGCGCCCCGGCCGGCGAGGCGGGACATGTGGCCATCTACATCGGCAACAACGAGATGATCGCCGCCCCGGAAACGGGCGAGGACGTCCAGGTGCAAACGGTCCCCGGTACGCCCCTGGCCATCCGGCGCATCACCGACACCGGCGCCGCCTCCGCCACGGCCACCTCGGCCACTTCCGCGGGTTCGGGCACGGGGGCAGTACAAATGGGCAACGTGGCGGTACCGGCGGCCTACGCCGGTACCGTCGAAGCGGCGTCGGCTTCCACTGGGACGCCGGCGTCGTTCCTGGCCGCCATCCTGCAGCAGGAGTCGGGGTACAACCCCGACGCGGTGTCGCCGACAGGGGCCGAGGGCATCGCCCAGTTCGAGCCCGGGACTGCGGCCAGCAACGGGGTTTCGCCGTTCGATCCGTCGTCGGCCATCCCCGGAGCAGCCAGCTTGCTGGCCCAGTATCACAGCTTGTTCGGCTCGTGGTCGCTCGCCGCCGCGGCCTACAACGCAGGCGTGGGAGCAGTCCAGGCAACCGGCGGCATTCCTCAGAACGGCCAAACCCCTGCGTACGTGCAAAACGTCATCGCCATGTCCGGTCTGGGGGTGGGGGCGTGAGCGCGGGCGCCGTCGCCCTGGGGTTGGCGGCGACCGCCTCGCGGACACCGTCGTCAGATGGATCGCCGCCGGCCCCCGCGAACACCGCGTTGCCCGGAGCAGCGAACGACGCCGCCACGCCGTCGTTCGCCGACATGTTGGACAAGGCTTCACCCAACCTTGCCGGCAACGGCCATGGATTGTCCACGACGAGCCCGGAGACGCCGAGCGGACACCCCCGACCGGATGCGGCCGGCGACGCTCGCTACGCCGCGGGCTCCGAATCAGCGCAGACCCCCGGACACACCGCAACCTCCGCCAAGCGGGCCACTCCAGCCGCCGGGCCGCCCGCCACCGAGCGCGCCACTCCGGTCGAGCGCACCGAGGCCGCAGCGACCACCACTGCAGCGACCACCACCGCCGTGGCTGCTGGCCCAACGGCTGGTGCGGCCGCGGCGGCGACGGGCACCGACAGCCCCCGGGCGGCGGGCGCCCCGCTGGCCGACGCCCCGACGGCCATCCATAAGCCCTCGTCACCGCTTGGCACCTCCTCCAGCCCGACCCCTGAGAGCGGGTCGGGAGCGGGCAAGGTCGCCGCGCTGCACGGCGCGCAGCCGGTGAGCACGCAAACCAACGAAGCCAGCGCAGACGCCGGCCGAGAAGCGACTCCCGCGGCCGGCACCGCGAAGGTGACTACGGAGACCGAAACGCCTGACGAAGCGGCGGTGGTGCCGTCCGCAGCCGCGACGGCGCCGAGGTCTGTTCCGGTCAAAACCCCATCGCAGACGCGCGGCGCATCGTCGCCCCGGGATGGCGCCGCACCGTCATCTGCTTCGCCACTGTCATCCACCGCGGCTCCGAGCGGGGCGACCGCCCTCGGAGCGCTCGCCACCTCGCCGGCCGGGTCGCCCGAAGCCGACCCGCGCCAGGCGGTGACCCGGTCCACCCACAGCAGCGACAACACTTCGTCGGCTTCACCCGTGGCCGCCAACCCGGCCGCGGCCAGCGCTGCCGCCCCGGTGAGTGTCTCCTCGCGTGCGTCACAGAGCAGCGCCGGCGCCGAGTTCCATGTCACCTCCATCGACGATCCGTCGCTTTCGCCCTCCGGGTTCGTGGGAAACAACTCGGGTCTCAGCGCCGCCATCTCGCAGCCCAAAAATCTGGGCGACGGCGTGTACCAGCTCCACGCGGCGCTCAACCCCCCGGCGTTGGGCCATGTCGATGCCACGGTGAAAGTGGACGGCACCAATATCGAGGTGGTCCTGGTGGCCCACACCCCCGAAGGCCACCAGCAGCTGGCCGCCAACCTCGACCAACTGCGTGATGCCCTCAGCCAAGGAGGGAGCGGCGACGTTCAGCTGACCCTGTCGGAGCGTGGCAGGCAGGAGACACCGCACCAGCCGGGCGCCGACCCGTCCACGACCGACCCGGCCGGCGAGACCGACCTTCCCCTCGAGCACCTTTTGGTGACCACCCCGGTGGTTTCTGCCCGTTCATCGCTCCACGTCATCCTTTAGGAGAAACCGAATGTCCATCAGTGGAATCTCGCCCCTGGCGGCCAGCACGCCGACCGTCACCACCCCGACGGACACTGCGACGACCAACGGCGCCTCGAGCAGCGCGACCAACCCCACGGACGCGTTGCTCGCTCCCAATCAGTTCCTCACGCTGCTGGTCGACAGTTTGAAGTATCAGGATCCTCTCGACCCCACCAGCAGCGCCGACTTCCTCCAGCAGCTGGCGTCGCTCTCCCAGGTGCAAACCGAAAGCCAGGTCGCACAAACCGATCAGACGTCGGCCGCCGCGAACCTGATCGGGCACACCGTCACCGGCAACGACCCCTCAGGCACGTCCATCAGCGGCCTGGTCACCGGGTTCTCCATGACATCGTCGGGCCCCGACCTCGACATCGGCAACGACTCGGTGTCACTGGGCACGATCTCGTCGGTGGGACCGGCGCCGACGGCCGACACCACCTCGACCACAGCTCCCTCGACCACAGCTCCCTCCACGACAACTCCCTCTACAACCACCCCCGCCAGCTGAACCACAGCATCAACCCGAAAGGAAACAAAACAAAATGACCGTCCGATCGCTCACTGCTGCTGATTCAGGCATCGCGACCATGCAGACCGAGCTCGACACCATTGGTAACAACGTTGCCAACTCCAGTACCGATGGGTACAAGGAGACGGACGTCGAGTTCCAAGACATCCTCAACGAACAGCTCACCCCGGCCGGCGCAGCCAGCCTGGGCCTCACGAGCACCAACCCCACATCGATCGGGGCGGGCGCCCAGGTCGCGGGGATGCAGACCGACTTCACCGCCGGTGCCCCCACCCAGACCGGTGTGCCCACCGACGCGGCCATCGAAGGCAACGGCTTTTTCATCGTGCAGCAGGGCAACAACACCTATTACACCCGCAACGGGGCCTTCGTGCAGGACGTGAACGGGACGCTCGAGACCTCCAACGGCGCCACCGTGCAGGGTTGGGCCGCCGGCGAGCCGATCACCGGACCCACCGGCAACATCACCATCCCGCCGAACCTGGAGCAGGCCCCGAAGGAAACCACCAACGTAACCCTGGGAGGCAACATCCCCTCCGGGGGCGCGGCGTTCACCACCACCTCCACCCTGTATGACGCCCAGGGGAATCCGGTGCCCCTCACCCTCAGCTTCACCCCGACGAGCACCGCCAACCAGTGGAACGTCCAGGCCAGCGTCAACGGCAGCAACCTGTTCAAGACCGGCATCACCGAGACGTTCACCGCCAACGGGCAACTCCAGAGCTACTCGGTCGACGGCGGCGCGGTCACCCCGGCCACCGCGGCGTCGACCATCGCCACCACCCAAGCGCTGCCCACCGGGTTCCAGTGGAACGAGACCAGCCTCAACTTCGTCCTGCCCGCCCCCGGGGGCTCAGGCTCGCAGACTCAGTACACCACCGAGCAGAGCTCAGCCGTGGCCAACCAGGACGGCTACACCCAGGGCACCTTGCAGTCGTGGTCCATCGGGGCGAGCGGCGTCATCACCGGCACGTTCACCAACGGCCAATCGGAGACCCTGGGCACCATCGCCCTGGCCACCTTCTCCAACCCTGGAGGCCTCACCAACCTGGGCAACCTGGAGTTCCAGAGCACCGCGGCCTCCGGCCAGGCCGAGGTCACCACGCCCGGGGAGGGCCGGGCCGCCACCCTTTTGGGCGGCGCTCTGGAGCAGTCCAACGTGGATCTGGCCTCGCAGCTGACCGACCTGGTGGACACCCAGACGAACTACGAGGCGGACACCAAGGTGATCTCGACCACACAGACCGTTCTGCAAGCCCTTGTCAGCAACGCCTGACGCGTGTACCGCAGCGCAGCCTGCTACCCCGCGGTCAAGCGAAGCGCCCCGACGGTCGTTAGGCAGACGATGATCCAGGTGACCCAGATCGACGGCACCGTCGTGGCCCTCAACATTGACCGTATAGAACGCGTGGAGCACAACCCCATCTCCCGGGGTCACGGCTCCAACGTGTTCTTCGTGGGCGGCGCCCACCTGGTGGTCGAAGAGTCTCAGGACACCATTGTCGGTCTCGTCCTGGAGGCCCGGGCCCGAGTTCAGACTCGGGCTGTGGCCTCCACCGACGACCGCAGCGGCTCCGAGGACCGCCTTCGCACCCGCCCGGCCGGCGTACCGCCGCTGCGCATGGTCCCCAACCCGGAGGCTGGCAAATGACCCCCATCGGCATCGGCGCGGCCCTGTTCGCCATTCTCGCGTCGATGATCATGGACCACGGTCAGCCCATGTCGCTCATCAACATCCCGGCCATCCTGCTGGTCTTCGGGGGGACCATCGGAGTCTCGGTGGCCGGGCTCGACAAGAAGGACCTGAAGACGGTCCGCAAAGCGTTCAAGAAGGCGATGACCAAGGCGAAGATCGCCGGCGGACCCGCGTTCGTCGAGCATCTGATGGAAGCTGCACGAGAAGCCCGGGGTCAGGGACTCCTGGCCCTCGAGAGCAGCCTTCCCGAGGCCAAAACCGACCCTTTTGTGCGCACCGGCGTGGAGCTCATCGGCCTCACCTCGGATCCCGAACGGGTGCGCAGCGTTCTTGACGCCGAGATCGACGGGATGCGGGCCCGCCACAAGGTGGGGTCGGGGTTCTTCAAGAACATGGGCGGCTTCGCGCCCACGGTCGGTATTTTGGGGACCGTTATCGGTCTGATCCAGGTGCTGGCCAACCTTTCGGACCCGGCGAAGCTGGGAGCGGCCATCGCCAGCGCATTCACCGCCACCCTGTGGGGCGTGATGTCGGCCAACGTGTTCTGGATCCCCATCTACAACAAACTGACGCGCCGCTCCGAAGAGGAGACCCTGTACAAAGAGCTGGTCACCGAAGGCCTGCTGGCCCTTCAAGAGGGGCTGTCCGGACCGCAGTTGCGCGACCGGCTCGACCCGTTCCTGTCGCCTCGGGACCGGGTGGACACCAAGAAAGACGCTGGCGCGGCGCCCGGGGTTGAGCGCGAAGAGTCCGCGGCCTGACCATGGGCCATCGCGAGGAGCACGAGGAAGAAGCGTCAGAGCGCTGGCTGCTCACCTATTCCGACATGATCACGTTGCTCTTGGCGTTATTCGTAATTCTCTTTGCTATTTCCAGCGTTAACAAGGCGAAATTCGCGGAGCTGAAAACCAACTTGCACGCCTCGTTCAACGGCACATCGCAATCGACTTCGGTGAGTGGCGCCACATCGGCGTCGACGGTGCCGCCAACTACGACGACCACGCTCCGGCCCGGCTCGAAGGCGCCTGCGCAGAACTCCATCGCCGGCATCGAGGCTCAACTCCAGCAGCACCTTTCGGCCGCTGGGCTGTTGGGCGACGTGCAGATGAGCGTGGGGGCCAACGGCCTGACCTTCGGGTTCGTGGCCGGAAAGTCGTTTTACAGCAGCGACTCCGCGCAGCTCACCCCGGTGGGCGCGGAGATCGTCGACGTCGCCGGGCAAGTGCTGGCACAGCACCCAAATCCCGTCAACGTCGACGGCTACACCGACAACGAACCCATCACCGGCGGCCCCTACCGCGACAACTGGGAGCTGTCAGCCGAACGGGCCGTGGTCGTCGTCGAGGAGCTCCAAACGGTCGGGCATGTCAACCCGTCGCAGTTGTACGCCGTCAGTCTTGGTCAGTACCACCCAGTGGTCCCCAATGACTCAGCGGCCCAACAAGCCGAAAATCGCCGTGTCGACATAGTCGTATCGCCCCTTGGCCAGAAAGTACAGCTGCCTTGACCACCTCGGTACGTCCTTACGACTTCCGCCCACGCGAAACCTTTGACCGCAACGACGTCTCTTCTCTCAACAGCGCCTTCGACGACTTCACCCGCCATGCGACCGTCGAGGTCTCGACGCTGCTGGGTCGGGCCGTCGACGTATCCGTCCGGCCCGTAGTCGCCAAGCCGTGGCATGAGGTGGTCTCCATCCTGGGCGACACGCCCTATCTGGCGACCTTCTCCCTGGAACCCTTCGAAGGCGAAGCGATCCTCTCCACGTCGCGCGCCGCGGCGCTGCGTTGGGTGGAACTTCGCCTGGGGGGCGGCAAATGGCCTCCCTACAGCGGCCACAGCACGCCGACCAGCACCGACTTCGCGGTGCTCGCTGGGGTGGTTACCCCGCTGCTCGATCTCCTGGCGCTGAGTCTCTCGAGCATCAAGCCCGTGTCGTCATCACTCACCGCGCAGGGGGCGACCAGCCAGTTTGTACAGCTGGCGGGGCCGGCCGAAACGTTCATCCTGGCCACCTTGCAACTCGGCGTGGCCAAGGAGGAGCCGGTGGACGTGGTCCTCGCCTTTCCTGTGGCGCTGGTCCGCCAGTTCACCAACATCGGCCAAGCGGGCCCCCGTGCCCTGGGCTCGGGCGAGGCGCAGGGCGTGGACGAGACCGTCGTCCTACAGACACCCATCGTCTTGTCGGTCGAGCTTCCCTCGGTGGAACTCACCCTCCAGGAGATCTCGGACCTGGCCGTTGGCGACGTCATCCCGTTTTTGCATCCGCTCAACCAGCCTCTCGACGTGCGGGCCGAAGGTGTGCTGGTGGCCCGGGCCAAGCAGGGTCACGTGAGCTCGAAGATCGTGTGCTCTATCACAGAGGAGATTACAGAAGATGACCGTTGATCAGGAAGTTCCGAGCACGGAGGAGACGCCCGTAGTGCGGGCCGTCGAGGACATGTGGCAGCGCCGGCCAACCCGTCTGCGCGACGTCCCGCTACAGATCACCGCGCAGATCGGGCACACCAAGCTGCCCATCCGGGCCGTGCTGGAGATGCGGGTGGGCCAGGTCATCGAACTGGACCGCCAGGTCGGCGAACCCATCGACATTTTCGCCAACGGCGAAGTACTGGTCGCCCGCGGCGAGGTCGTGGAAGTCAACGACGAGTACGGCGTTCGGATCACCGAGGTCGTGCCGGGAGCGCTCGACTGACCATGAGCTCCTTCTTGTTGTTCCTACGAACCGTCGTCGCCTTGGCGGTAGTCCTCGGGCTGGTATGGGGTCTGTCCCGCCTGTCCAAGCGCACCCAGGGCGGCGGCCGCCGCCCCAAAGGGGCGCCCCGGTCCCGAAACTCGGCGTCGTCGGATCTCCGCGTCAATGTGATCACCCAGCGCTCGCTGTCACGCTCGAGCGCCATCGCGGTGGTGCGCATCGGGGAGCGCAACCTGGTCGTGGGGACCACCCCTCAGAATGTGACACTGCTCACCGAGCTGGCCCCTCAAGAATGGGATCTGGACGACGATAAATCTTCAGCAGAACACGCGTCGAGCGTGATCAACGTAACAAGCGACACGCCATGGAAGGCATCGTCGAGGCAATCGCCACAGGCATGGGACGCCGTCATCTCCACCCTCAGAGAAAAAACGACTCGCCACTAGGTCGTTAGTCCTCCAACCAGCCTTCCGCAACCGCGGTCGGCCACGGTCCGGTGCGACTGTCTCGCTTTCTTCCATTCGAGGAATCGCCCGATGCCGAGCTTCTTGCTCGCCGCCACGTCCACGCCGTCGGTCAACGTCAACCTTTCCGGGCTGAAAAGCCCTTCGACGTCGATTGTCATCATCGTCGCTCTGACGTTGCTGACCGTGGCGCCCTCCCTGCTCATCCTGATGACCGGGTTCACCCGGGTCTTCATCGTGTTGGGACTGACCCGCAGCGCGCTCGGCCTGCAGAACACTCCGCCCAATCAGGTCATCGCCGGGCTTTCGCTCATCATCGCCCTGTTCATCATGTCACCGGTCATCTCCGACATCAACCATGTGGCGGTGCAGCCCTACATGCACGGGCAACTCTCGGCGACTGCGGCCATCGACAAGGGCGAGGTCCCCCTCAAGGACTGGATGCTCAAACAGACCCGCTCCGCCGAGCTGGACATGTTTGCCACCCAGCAGCACGACTCGGTGGCTCAGCCCCAGAAACTGCCGATCGCCGTGGTCATTCCGGCGTTTGTCCTCTCCGAGGTACAGACCGGCTTCACCATCGGCTTCGTGATCTTCATACCGTTCCTGATCATTGACCTGGTGGTGTCGTCTGTCCTCATGTCGATGGGCATGTTCATGCTCCCACCAACGTTGGTTTCACTGCCATTCAAGATATTGCTGTTCGTGTTGGTCGATGGCTGGACACTGGTGGTCCACTCCCTCATCATGAGTTTCAACTGATGGACTCGAACACCGCCGTCTCGTTCATCGGCCAGGCCATCGTGATGGTGGCAGAGCTAGCCGGCCCCATCCTCGTCGCCACCTTGTGCGTGGGCCTGGTGATCTCGCTGTTCCAGGCGGTCACCTCGGTCCAAGAATCGTCGCTCACCTTCCTCCCCAAGTTGCTGGTGGTGGCGCTCATGCTGACCTTGCTCGGCCATTGGATGCTGACCCAGGTCACCGACTACACCGAACAGCTGTACAACTCGATCCCGAGCCTGGTGAAGGGTTGACGCTGCATTTCCAGGTCGCGAGCGTCCTGGCCCTGGCCTTGGCGGCCCTCCGAGGCATCGCGTTCGTTTCCTTCTGTCCGCCGTTCAACAACCGGGCCATTCCTTTCGCCGCAAAAATGGTCATCGCCGCGGGGCTCGCCGTCCCCGCGGTTTCGATCTTGTCCAAACAGAACTTGCCCACCACAACTGACGGATTCCTCCTGGCAATGATCATCCAGCTGGCCATCGGGGCTCTGATGGGCTTCGTGGTTCAACTCTTCCTCGGCGCGATCCAAAGCGCAGGAGCCTTGATCGACCAGTTCTCGGCGCTCAACCTGCCCCCTTCCATCGACCCGCTCGGCTTGGATCAATCCCCGATCCTGGCTCAGCTCTACGAATGGTTGGCCACCGTCTTGGTGTTCACCTCGGGCGGCATCCTTCTCATTTCCAAAGGGCTGACCGACAGCTTCTCGGCCGTGGGTGCCACCATCCCCTCCGCCGACGTCCATCAGGTTCCGACCCTCATCACCAACGACGTCACCAACTTCTTCGCGGCCGGCGTGGAGATCGCCGCTCCGGTGGTCGCCGTGGTGTTCGTGTCGCAGATTCTGCTGGGTCTGCTGGCCAAGTCGGCGCCCCAGGCCAACATCTATTCGCTCAGTTTTCCTCTGCAACTCCTCATTGTGTTGACCTCGCTCAGCGTGGCCGTCGTCGCCATCCCCAGTGACGTGACCAACCTGCTCGACCGGGGCCTGACCCAGCTGGTCGGCGGCTGATGCCCAAGGATCAGGGGGAGAAGACCGAGAAACCAACCCATAAGCGGATCAAACAGGCCCGGCGCGAGGGCCGCGTCGCCCGGTCCCCCGAGATCGCTTCATGGTTTTCGTTCCTGGTCATCGCGCTGCTGGTCCCGGATCTCGGCATGCGGGCCACCAAAGAGATGACCGGGCTCATCACGGTAGCCACCGACGCCATGTCGGGCAAGGATCCCAAATCTTCGGTCACCGTCTTGGACACCGGTCTCCACACCTTCCTCGATGCCGCGCTGCCGGTCATCGCGGTGGCCACGTTGGTGACCCTGGTGGCGGGATTCGGGCAGGTGGGGATGCGTTTCGCCCCCGAAGCGTTGGGATTCAAGTTCAGCAAAATCTCCCCTGTCGCGGGGATCAAGCGGATGTTTTCTCCCAACGGGCTGTGGGATGTGGCCAAGTTGCTCCTGCGGCTTGTTCTCCTCGTCGGCGTCGGTTACCTGAGCTACCGCCACCTGGTCACCAAACTGCTCAATCCCGGCACTTTGCCCTTGTCCACCACAGTGCACATGGCCGGCGCCACCCTGATTCAGATCCTGCGCTACGTAGGGCTCGCCGCCGTAGCCGTGGCGTTGGGCGACTACGCGTTTCAACGGAAACGCTTCAACCAGTCGATGAAGATGACCAAGGAAGAAGTCCGCCGGGAGATGCGCGAGACCGACGGCAACCCGGAGGCCCGCCGGGCCATGCGCCGGCGGCGCAAGCGGATTTCCCGGAACCAACTCCTGGCGGCCACCGCCAAAGCAGACGTGATCGTGGTCAACCCGACGCACTTTTCAGTGGGGTTGCACTACGAGCGGGGCAAGGACCGGGCTCCCAAGGTCGTCACCAAAGGCGAGGACGAGGACGCGTACGCCATCCGAACGGAGGCAGGACGCCTCGGCATCCCTATCGTGGAGAACCCCCCGCTGACCCGGTCGCTCTACCAGGCGTGCGAAATCGGCAGCGAGGTCCCCGCCGAACTGTTCCAGACGGTGGCCAAGCTATTGGCGTTCGTGTACCGGCTCAGCCCGGCCGCGCGGTCGCTGGTCGACCTGCACCGCATGCCAGGAACAGAATTTTTGTCGTAAGGCTCAGATCCGGGGGCATACAAGCCGTTAGTAGTTCCGAAGCCAGGAAGGCTCGAAGTTAGGTCATGGATCGACCTTGACATCTCCCAGCGCTGTGCTGGGGAGAGGAACGATCCATGACCGCACCCCAAACCAGCGCTCCGCCCCGGCGGCCCGTCGCCCTGAAGACCCTGGCGATGCCCCTGGCGGTAGTGGCTGTGGTGGTCATGCTGGTGATCCCCCTGCCGAGCTTCCTGCTCGACCTGCTGATCACCATCAACATCACCGCCGCCATGCTGGTGCTGCTCACCGCCATGCAGGTGCGCAAGCCGCTCGAGTTCTCGGTCTTCCCGACACTGCTGCTGGTGCTGACGGTCTTCCGCCTGGCCCTCAATGTGAGCGCCACCCGGCTCGTCCTGCTGCATGCCTTCGCCGGGGTGGTGATCGAAAGCTTCGGCCACTTCGTGGTGGGCGGGTCGGTCCTGGTGGGCCTGGTGGTCTTTCTCATCCTCATCATCATCCAGTTCATCGTGATCACCAACGGCGCGGGCCGGGTGGCCGAAGTGGCGGCCCGCTTCACCCTCGACGCCATGCCCGGAAAGCAGATGGCCGTCGACGCGGAGCTGTCGGCCGGGTTGCTCACCCAGGAACAGGCCCGGGCTCGCCGGCGCGAGATCAGCGGTGAAGCCGATTTCTACGGCGCCATGGACGGTGCATCGAAGTTCGTCCGAGGCGACGCCATTGCGGCCATCGTCATCACCGCGGTCAACCTGATCGGGGGCCTGGCCGTCGGCGTGGTCGAGCATCACGACTCGGTCAACACCGCCATCAACACCTACAGCCTGCTTTCGGTGGGCGACGGCCTGGTCAGCCAGATCCCGGCCCTGTTGATGTCGCTGTCCACCGGCATCATCGTGACCCGTGCCGCGTCCGAGGACGACCTGGGCACCAACGTGTTCGGGCAGCTGTCGCGCTACCGGCGGGCGGTGCGCACGGCGGCCGTCATCATCTTCTGCCTGGGCCTCCTGCCGGGACTACCCAAGCTGCCGTTCCTGATCGTGGGCGGCCTGCTGTTCGTACTGGCCGGACGCCTTCCCCGTGACGTGCACCCCCACTCCGAGGAGGACACTCCGGCGGCCACCATCAAAGCCGCGGTGCCCGCCCCCGACGCCCCCGCACAGCTGGCCAAGCAGACCGGGGTCATGCCCATCGAGTTGGAGCTGGGGACCGAGATCATCGATTTGGTGGATCCCCGCCGCCACGGCGACCTCCTGGAGCGGGTAAAAGGGTTGCGGCGCACCATTGCCCAAGAGTTGGGCATCGTCATCCCCCCAATCCATGCTCGCGACAATGATCGCCTGCAGCCCTCGAGTTATGCCATCCGAATCCACGGGGTGCAGGTGGGCGAAGGGTCTGCCCCCCGGGGTGTGCTGCTAGCCGTCGGTCCCGGACTCGACCGGGTGCAGGGGGAGGCCACCACCGACCCGGCGTTCGGCGGCCCAGCCAAGTGGATCGCCAATGAACAGCGTTACCGGGCGACGGTAGCGGGCGCCACCATCGTGGAACGTTCCGCCGTGGTAACCACCCACCTCTCCGAGGTGGTCCGCCAACACGCGGGGACCCTGCTGTCGCGCCAGGACGTGCGTCTGCTGCTCGACACGGTCAAGGCGGAGAACGCAGTGGCTCTCGAAGAGATGACCGCGGCGGGCCTCACCCTAGGATCGGTCCAAAATGTCTTGCGCGGACTGCTCGACGAGGGCATCCCGGTCAAGGATCTGGTGCGGATCATCGAGGCCATCACCGATCAGGCGGCGACGCCGTCACGCGATCCCGACAGCCTCTTGGAGGCCGCTCGGATTGCCCTGGCCCCCCAGATCGCCTCCATCTACGAACGGGACGGCACCGTCGACGTCGTCACCTTGGAACCAGCGCTCGAGCAGTCGCTCGGCGCCTCGTTGTCGGTGGCCGAGCGGGGTCGTTTCTTGGGTAACCCGGCCGACGAACTCGAGCATCTGGTCAACCACCTGGTGCAGATCGTGGGTCGTGCCGAGAGCGCCGGCAAACACCCCATCGTCGTCTGTTCCAGCCGCATCCGCCCCGCGCTGCGCCGGCTTGTCAAAGCCCGGCTCCCCCAAGTTGCCATCATCGCCGCCCCCGAGATTGCTTCCTACGCCCGGATCAACACGATAGGAGTTGTGCCCCGTGTCCTTAACCACGTTTGAGGGTCGTTCCCCTGAGGAACTTCAAGCCAAGGTGCGCCGTAGCTTGGGCGCGGAGATCGACGAGTTGACCGTCGTCCGCCATGGCCGGCAACGCTACGGCGGGGTGCTCGGGTTCTTTCAGAGCGAGCGTTGGCTGCTGCAAGTCGAGGTGCCCGACGATGCTCGCAGCACCAAAGCCAAAGCCAAATCCAAGGGCCCGCTGGTAAAGACCCCCGTCGTCTACCACCGCCCCGTCGACCCGGCGCCGGCAAACGCTTTCGATGAACTGTTGGACAACACCACCGATCTGGTCAACGTGAACTTCGGGCAGACGTTCGCCCATGTGATGGCCGACGCCGAACAAGCGGTCGGCCGCCCGGCCGTGGCCGCCCGGCGAGTAGCCGACCGGCAGCTGCGCCTACCGGATGTCGACCAGGAACTGCGGGTCCGGGCTCGCCTCATCGGGGCCGGCCTCTCGGACTACCTGCTCCCCGACACGGGCGAGGTTCGCCCCGAGCTGGCTTTGCTGGGTAGCCTTTTGCGGCTGCCCGCTGCGCCGCTCGAACCGACCGGGCATGGCGACGTGCTGCTGCTGGCCGGCCCCCTCGACGCCGCCATCCCTCTGGGCCAGCAACTGGCCGAACGCTCGGGCATCCCCAGCGACCTCGGCCGCATCGGAGAACTGAGCGGTGATCTGATCGTCGCCTCCGACCGAGCCCTTCCCGAATCGGTCGCCGAGTCCTCCCGGGCCCGCACCCCGGAGGAGGCAGGCTCCGTCGTTTTTCGCCGGCGGGCCAAGGGCAAGACCACGGTGGTCGTCCTCGACGCCTTGGAGGTGCCCAAGTTTGTCACCGCAGTGGTGGCCGGCGTCCGCCCCGACGCCATTTGGGGAGTGGTCCCCGCGGGCTGGACCCTGGAGCGGACGCAGCGCCTGGAGGAGTTGACCGGCGCATTCGACGCCATTGCCCTCGAGGGCTTCATGGAGACCGACCGGCCCGCGCAGTTGATCGGCCGGGAGTGGCCGGTGAGCTACGTCGACGGCTGGGCTGCCACTCCCCTGTCGATCACCGCGCGTCTGATGGAAGCGCTGGGTGACACCACGGCCGCTCATGGAGCCTAAAGATGCGACGCGGGCTGGTGGCCTTCGCCACCGACGTCAATCGTTACTGTCCCCTGGCCACCGTGGTCATCGCGACCGCGGTGTGTCTTCCCAGCATCATGCTCGCCCTGTCGGGCAGGCTCGCTATGGAGTCGATGCTCGAGCGCTATGTGCTGTCGCTCATCTTGGCGCTCTATGCCGTCCGTTTCGTGGCCAAGCTCATCGTGCGCTACGCGGTCAGCAACGTCCTCGACGCAGAACGCCAGCCCCCGGTGTCCGAATCCGTCAAATCTACGTCACGAGGAGCCGTTAGACAACCATGACTTCAACCCTGGAAGTGACCACGGGCAGCGCCGAAGTGCTCGCGGAGCGACTGCTGGGCACCGGCCGCTCCGTATTGGAAGCACTGCACCTCGTCGAATACCGACTTGCCGTGGTGGCCGCCCTGGTCGAGCGTTTCGGGAGCCGTCACGCGGAGCGCGCCGCGATCGAGCTGCAGACCGCGGTCGAGGCGCTGGCCGTGATCGAGCGTCAACGCCAAGCCGCGTTGGGGGCACTGGCACTAGCCCTGGACATCCCCGAATCCGCTACGTTCGCCGAACTGGTTGACGTCGCCCCGTTCAGTGTTCGCGACTCCATGCGCCTGCTGCGGGCCTCCATGCTCTCCGCCAAGCACCGCATCGAGATCCTCACCGAACGGGCCGAGGACGTCCTCGGGCGGCGCATCACCCTGGTGGCCGAAGTCCTGGCCTCCGCCGGCGATCCCGAGCCGGCTACCTACGGGCGAGAGCTGCGGCCCCGTCCCCGCTTTGTGGACGGCCTGCTGTGAGCGACCTGACGCTGCAGATCGCTGCGTCCGGTATCGAAGCGGAGCAGGCGCAACTCGACACGGCGTCCAACAACCTGGCCAATATCAGCACCCCGGGCTATGCCCGCGAGGTCGTCAATCAAACCGACATCAACGCGATCGGCGAGTCTGGTGCGGGCGACGGTGTGCTCATCAACTCGGTCAGCGAGGACAGCTCTGCTCTCTATGATCAGCTGAATCTGGCCGCTCAAGGTCAGCTGTCGCAAACCAATGAGTCGGTGGCCATCCAGAACTTGGCCCAGAATTCGTTCCCGATCACCACGGGCACCGGTCTTTCGTCGCAACTCAGCAGCCTGTGGAGCGCCTTTTCGACACTGGCCACCGAGCCGGGCAGCGGCGCCGCCCAGCAGTCGGTGGTGCAGGGCGCCAGCAGCGTCGCCGGCACCTTGAACTCCATGTCCTCGCAGCTCACCTCGGTGAGCGGGCAGCTGCAGAATGACCTGGGTGACATCGGGACCAAAGGCAGCGTCGGCACCGGCTACGTCGGCCAGGCCAACCAGCTGATCACCCAGATCGCACAGATCAACGGGCAACTCGCCGGCTTGTCGGCGGGTGGCTCAAGCAGCGGCGGTCTCGACGCCAACACCTTGAGCGACGAGCAGCGCAATGCGGCGGCGACGCTCGCCGGCCTCATCGGGGTCAAGACGACCACCGAAGCAGACGGCACCATGACCGTGAGCAGCGGCGGGATCCAGCTCGTGTCGGGCACGGTGGCCAACGAGGTGCAGACCACCGGCTTCGCCGGCAACGCAACCCTGGCTGTAGAGACGACCAACGGCAACGTCATTCCCGCCGGCGGCACCATCGGTGCACTCCTCACGGGGGTCAACACGACGATCCCCAACTACCAGTCATCGCTCGATTCGATCGCCGACTCGCTGGCCACCAGCCTCAACTCTTTGCAGGGCGGCGGAGTCAGCGCGGCAGGTATACCCGGTGCCAGCTCGGCGGCGGCCGCTCCGCCCTATGCCGGTTCGGTGCTCCCGTCGATCTTCGTCAACGGGGGCAGCGCAACCACCTACACGGCGGGTGCGGGCTCCGCGGCGACCATCACCGTGAACCCCACGTTGGCGGCCAGTCCGTCCCTCATCGCCACAGCGGCGGGCAGCGCGACCGCCGGGGCGGCCACCATCGATCCGACGACCGCCCAGGCCATGGCCAAGCTCGGCTCGTCATCGAACGGACCGGACGACCTCTACCAGACGCTGGTGGCGCTGGTGGGCACCCAGACCGCTCAGGCCCAAGACAGCCAGACTTCCTCACAGGCGCTGGCCGACTCTACCGCGGCCCAGCAAAGCAGCGTGGAAGGCGTCAACACCAACGAGGAGACCGTCAACATGTTGGCCGCCCAGCAGAACTACCAGGCTTTGGCCTCGGTCATCTCCAGCACCACAACGGCGCTGCAGTCCTTGCTCACCGCGGTGAACTGAGATGCGCATCAGCGACCTCACCTTGCGCGACGAGATGTCGGGCACCCTCGACTCCGCCCAATCCACCATCAATCAGCTCGACGCGCAGCTGTCGTCGGGCTCCGCCTTTCAGCAGGCATCGGACAACCCGATCGCCGTGTCCGATTCCATTGGTTATCAACGCCAGATCACCCAACAGGCAGCCAACTCCTCCAACGCCACGACCGCGCAGGCATGGCTGGGTATCGCCGGTTCCACCATCAACCAGGCGATGACGACCATGCAGTCGGCACGCACCCTGGTCCTCCAGGGCCTCAACTCGGGTGCCAACAACGCCCAGAGCTACAGCGAGATGGCGCAGCAGGTGCAGGGCCTCCTCACCCAGATGGTGGGCTACGGCAATACCAGCTACGGCACGACCGCCATCTTCGCCGGCACGGCCGCGGTGGCCCAGCCCTACTCGTCCACCGGTGCGTACTCGGGGAACTCGCAAACCTTCACTATCGACGTCGGCAGCGGGTCCCCGGTCCCCGTATCGGTGCCCGGCGACCAGCTTTTCGGGGGTGGCACCAGCGGCACCCAAAGTGTCTTCACCACCTTGCAGAACATCGTCACCGACCTCCAAGCCGGCCCCGGGGCTTCCAGCTACGCCGGTTTGCAAAGCGATCTCAACGCCCTCGACGGCAACATCAGTCAGGCGGAGACCGCGGCGACCACCCTGGGCCAGGCCTCGCAGCAGGTCACCACGGCGTCCAGCGCGGCCAGCGCCACCACCTTGCAGGTGCAAACGATTCTCACCAGCACCATGTCGACGGACCTACCATCGGTGACCACCGCCCTCCAGACCGACATGACGAACTATCAGGCGGCGCTCTACGCAGTGTCGCAAGCCGTTCCCGAAACCCTGGCGCAGTTCATCAAGTAGCCGGCCGCCAGGGCCCCGGTTCTCGAAAGGACCTCCTAGATGTCAGCAACCACCGCTCTGCGAGTCCTCCCGGCCATGGCGGTCTCCTTCCCCGTCGGCTTCCCGGGACTCCCGGGCGCCCACCGCTTCCAGCTCGGCCCGCTCGGCGGAGGGGACCGGCCCAATCCATTCGGCCGGTTGACTTCCTTGGAGCCGGTGTGCTTCAGCGACGGGCGGGTGGTGCACGGGATCGGCGTGAACGTGAGCACCACCGGCATCCTGTGGCCCGACCTCTCGGTCGACATCGACGACAACGCCGAGGCCATTTTGGAGCTCGAGGACGTGGGTGACGCCGTGGTGCTGGCGGTGGTGACCCTGCGCCACCCGGTGGAGGCCTCTACGGCCAACCTGTTCGCCCCCATCATCATCAATGTGCGGCGAGGGCTCGGGGTGCAGTTCGTGCCGAACGCCCCAGAAGCTACGGTAGGGAGGTACATCCACACCCCCCTGCCACTTCCCCCTTCCCTCTCATAAGGAGAACCCCGTGCTCACCCTCACTCGTTCGGTAGGAGAGCGCATCATGATCGGGGACGACATCGTCATAGAAGTCCGGGCGATATTGGACAATCACCAGGTCCGCATCGCCATCCAGGCGCCGCGCCAGGTTCCGGTGCACCGCGCCGAACTGCTCGAAGCCATCTCCAAGGAGAACCGCGACGCCGCCACCGCGGTGACCGTCGGCGACGAAGAAATGCTCGGAGCCCTCGGCCAGGCGGTCGCCGAGGGCAGCCCCGAAGCGCCGGCCGCTCCGGGATCCGAAGGCCGCTAGCGCACCGACAAATCCCGGAGGACGTTCAGCCGCCCACTCTCAGGCGCCGACCAGGGCGGGCGTTTCGAGCGCGGTGTCCAACCACTCGCTGAACATGGCCCCTGGGCCGAGGATGTCGAGTGTCGCATGGAGGGAGGCCAGATCATCGGGCCGGAGCCGGCCCTGGGCCGCGTGGGCGGCCAACAGGTAGTAGTCGGCGTGGGCCGGGTATTCGGCGGCGAAGGTCTCGGCCAGAGTTTGGGCCTCGGCCACGCGGCCCCCGGCCAGGAGTGACAGCACGATCCAGCGCCCGAGCAGGACCTGCTCGGTTACCGCCGCCTGGCGCGATTGCGACGCGAACCAGGCGAACGCCTCTTCGGGCATCCCTTCGCGCAGCAGGTCGATACCGAACTGGTAGTCGGAATCCTCGACAGGGAGGGCGGAGACTGCCGGCAGGTGCATGCAGGCCGTGCCCGGGATGCCTTCGGTGCGGCGGGCCACCACCTTCCAGCGCACCAGGCGGTAGCCATCGAGGACCGGCTGCGACACCGGCACGGCTACCTCCCGGTAGGGGCACAGGGCCAGCAGTTCGGCGAAGCAGTCACGGTCCTGCTCCCGGCAGAACCCGATCCCTTCGAGGTCGAGGTCATCGTCGGGCGCGGTCGCTGAGGGGGCCGAGGCGACCAGCGCCGCGAAGCGCTCGGCCAGGGCCGCCATGATGCGGGGCCACGAGTGGGACCGGGCAGAGGCCAGGCCTCCGGCGCGCAGGCGAGCGGCCAGCACATCGTCGTCGAGCACCGCCCGGGTGGCGGCCAGCAGCCCCTCGACGTCGTCCACCGGAGCCAGCAGACAGTTGTCGCCGTCCACTGCGTAAGACAGGACGCCCGCGTTGGCGGTGGACACCACCGGCACCCCTGAGGCCATGGCTTCGAGAGGCGGGAGGGGAAAGGATTCGTAGCGCGACGCGCCGACATAGACGGTCGCCTCCCGGTAACGCCGGGCCAGGTCTTCCTGGGAGGGTGACACCACGACCTCCCCCAAGGGACCGGCCACCGGCGCGGAGGGGGTCACCCACACCACACCGAGGTCGGGATGGCTCTGCGCCAACCCGGCGGCCACCTGGCGGGCGATGTCGATCCCTTTGAACTGCGTCCCGTCCCAGCCCACAAAAAGCACCGTCCGGTGCGGTCGGGGTTCTTGGGGGAAGAACAGGTCAAGATCGACGGCGTTGGGGATCCGCTCCGCATCCACGCCGTAACGCTCGGCCAAGGCAGCCTGGGCGGCCACGCCGACGGTGATCGTCCAATCCGCCGCCTGGAGCGACGCGGCCACCAGGGCGCGCATGCCGTCGCCCACCTCGTCGTAGAGATGGAAGTCGCCTTGTTCGAAATGGACCACGGGGGCGATCCCCAGGTACCGGGCGAGGAGGATCTGCGACCAGTACCCCGCAACGATCACGTCGCAGGCCGGGATAGACCGGTCGAGGCGTTGCCCGAACGGCACTTGTAGGAAAGCGGCGCGCAGAGCGAACCAGTCGGGGCGGGGATGATGCGAGATCACCGTGACCGCCATACCCAGCGCTTCGAGATGGTTGGCGTGCTCCAGCAGCACCCGTGCGCCGCCCCCCACCCCGGTGCGGGGCATGAGGTACACGATGTGCATCGGCTCGCCCGCCGGCCGCGATCGCGACTGGACCGGGGGCAGCGGCGTGCCCACCAGAGCTTGGGCGGCCAGCAGTTCAGCTTGGGCGGTAGCCGCCAGCGCTACATGGCCTCGGGGGAGCGGCATTTCTACAGCTCACAGTCGATCAGTCGGGAGCGGTTCACCGGACGGTCGCGCCGGCGGATGGCCCGCAGGCGGTCCGCCACGTCATCGCGTTGCGCCTCGGCGGTGGCGATGAGGGTTTCCAGCGCCTTCACGGCAGCCTTCTGGCGGGAGTCGTAACCGGGAGGCAACGAACCGCTGGGGCGCGACACCAAGCGGGCGGGCACGGTCGCCACCCGTCCGACCGCTATAGCGATCCGGACGGACTCGAGATACTCCTCCAACGCCTCGAAATAGTCATCCCACGCCGACGACGGCATCTGCCACGGTCCTTTGCATCTCGCGGGCCACCGCTTCGCTCCACGCCTGGTGGAGGGGGGCCACGATCTCCTGGCAACGCTCGATGACCGCGATGTCCTTATAGAGATTTGCTTGCACCAACTGCTCTACGAGGGTGTTGTAGAGCCGGAGCAACGTGTGTCCGCCGTCGAACCCGTCGGGCTCGAGGCTGGAACGCAAGACATGGACAATTTTCTGGGCGTGCTGCAAGGACAGGTTGGCCCGCATGGGGTCGCCCACCCCGATGAACTCCTTGGCCAGCTGCAGCTCATGGGCAAGGCGGTCGTACAGGCGGACCAGCAGGAGCGGCCCGGCTTCCACCGTGCTCTGCGCCGTCTTGGCATAGGCCTGGGCCACCTCAAATTGGCCGACGGTCATCTGTCTACCTCCATTCTTGAAGTGCTCAACCGGTCGTGGTCGTGGACGAGGACACTGATCCCGAGCTCGACGAACCGCTCAACGACGAGAGGTACGACGACTGGGACTTGAGCGAGGCCAACGTGGTTTCAAGGTTGTTGAACTCGGTGGTGAGCGCCTGCTGCTGCTGGGCGAGGAGATGCTGCTCCACGGTGATCTGGCTGCTCAGGGAAGAGTTGGTGTTCTGCAGACCGGTGATGGTGGCCGGCAGCTCGCCGTGAGTGGCCGTCGATGTGTACGACAGCGAAGCCAGACCGCCGGCCAGCCCGGGGGCATAGGTGTAGGTCCCCAACGAGGTAGCCGACGTGATGCCAGGCGTATCGACCACCAATGACAGGCCGGCCAGAACGGGGTCGGTGACCGGCGAGTTCAGCACCTGCCCGTCCCCCGTGCCGCTCACCCCGTCGATGGTGCCCGCCACATCGCTTCCGGCGAACGTTCCAGCCAAGCCGAGTTGATCCGCACCCGAAGATGTCACCGACAACGACTGCGCGGAGCCGTAGTCGGCGGAGGAGATTTGCAGCGACGAGGCTCCCCCGTTGGCCACCACCTGCGCCGAGAGAACCAAGCCGGCTGACGCGAACGCCGAGTTGAGGCCGGCCGCCACGCTGGCCAGCGACTCGCCGGCCGCCACGCCGTAGTTGGCCGTCGATCCCAGGGAGGACACGGTGTAGACCTCCGGGGAGGCCACCGTGGCCGCCGCCGAGGCAAAGGTCGCGCTGCCGGTGTCAGTAGCTTGTGTCGCCGAATGGTCGATCACCACGGCGTAGGAACCAGGAGTCGTATTGTCCCCGGCGTAGGCCAAGGTCACGTCGGCCGCCCCTGCGCTCGATCCTCCGGCAGGAGCAAACGCCCCGCCTTGGGAGAACATGGCGGCCACGCCCGACGGGTTCTTGTCATACGCCGCGGCAAATGTGGTGGCGTTGAAGGCGATCTGTCCGGTGGAGCTGTCGAGCGACAAGCCGGCGGCACTCCCCGCGGCCCCGCTGTCGATGACACCCGAGGTGCCGATAGCTGTGCTGAAGGTGGACAGCACGCTCTGGGCCAGTGACTGCAGGGCGTAGTCGCCGTTGAGCACCCCGGCAGTGTTGGTCGATTGATCGTAAGCGGTGGCTGCCGAGACGCTGGAGAGCACCTGGTTGGCCGCGCTGACCAGCGATTGGACGATCTTGGCCGCCGCGGTGCCGTCGGGGCTGACCGTTACGGTGACCGGTGCTGTCGAGGTCGACTGCAGCGCGATGCTGACGCCGGGCAGGAGCCCGGTGACGGTGTTGGAGCTCGAACTCACCTGATACCCACCCGGGCCTCCCAGGCTGACGATGGCATCCTGCCCGGCGGTGGTGGTGCTCAGGCTCCCGAGCGCTGAGCCCACAAACGCGTTGGGGTCGAGGGAGACGTCGTTGGCCGCGCCGGTGCTGTTGGATGTCACTTCGAGGGCGTACTGGTTCGTCCCCACGTTGAGGGCTTCGGCCGTCACGCCCGAGTTGGCCGAGTTGATGGCGGCCACCACCGACGACAGCGAGCCGTTGCCCACCGAGATGCTCTGCGCGCTGACGCTGCCCGAACGCAGGCCGCCGGACGCCAACGTAGCGGTCACCGTCGCGCCGGACCCCGAGTTGAGGGTTACCTTTGTCCCCCCGGCCGCTGCGATGTCGGTGACGGTATTGGCTTGGCCGTCGACGGTGATGACGCCGTCGGTGCCCGTCACCGGGCCCGCGGCGCTCAGCCCGAGCGCCGCGTTGGCGCTCCCGCCGCCGATCTGGAGGCTGGCCGCCGATCCCTCTTCCGCGGTGGCTACCTGGATCTGCCCACCGTCGCCCACCCGGGCAACGAGAGCGCCACCCGACGCTGCGCCGACCGCCGCGGCCAACTGCGTCGGCGTGTATTGGCCGGCGGCCAACGTGTAGGTCTGCGCGGTGCCGTCGATGGACACCGCGAACTGGTCGTTCGACGCGTCGATGGTGGTCGAGGGGGCGGGAGCCGCTGCTCCCACGATGGTCGCACCGGCAGAGGCTTGGGTCACCGCGATGGTGTGGGCGCCGGCGCTCAACGCGCTGCTCCCGGCGATCGAGGACAGTCCGAGGGCGGAGGTTCCCGCCCCCAGCAGAATGCTTCCGCTGGCCACCACGTCGGTGGGGGCCGAGACCGTGCCCGCGGACACCAGCGTGTTGGCAGTGGCCAACTGCACCACGGAGAAGGTGGTGGAGCCCGCAGCAGCCCCGGTCCCGGTGGTGGCCGACGCTACCGCGCCATTGGAGCTGCTGGCGCTCACTGCGCCGGCGAAGGCGGTCGACGAACTCGCCGCCTCGGACGCCGTCTGGAGCGCTTCGAACTGCTGCTCGATGGTCTGGTACGCCGCGATCTTGTTGTTATTGGCCGTCTGTTGCGCTTGCAGGAGGTTGAGCGGACCTTCGTCGGCAGCCATATAGGCGCTGATGATGGAACTCGTGTTGAGCCCGGATTCGATTCCGCTGAAGGCCACCAGGCCGGTATTGGTGCTCGACATCGATCCTTCCTCCTTTCGTGCGTCGAGCCGCCTCTGGAACCCAGAGGCGGCTCGACATCTGAATGAAACCCTGCTCGGAGGCCTTAGATGAGCTTCAGAGCAAGCTGCGGCAGGGACTGGGCTTGCGACAGCACGGACACGCCGGACTGCTCAAGCACCTGCAGCGAGGTGAACTGCGACGTCTCGGCCGCAACGTTCACGTCAACCAGGTTGGCGTGAGCGGAGGTCAGGTTCTGCTGCGCCACCGTGACGTTGTTGGCCAGAGCCTGGATTTGGTTCTGCGAAGAACCAATGGCCGCAGCCGAAGAAGCCAACGTGTTGATGGCTGCCTGCACCGCCGACATGGCGGCTTCGGCACCGGTCACCGAGGTGATGCTCAAGGAGCCCACCGCCAGAGCGCTGGAGGTGGTGGTGGTCAGAGTGACGACCACGTTGTCGGCCGAGGCATCTTCCGGGCCGACCTGGAAGGTCAGCGCGGCATTCGACCCGTTGAGCAGGCTGACGCCGGCAAAGGTGGTCGACTGGGCAATCTGATCAAGCTGGCTGATCAGGCTGGAGAACTCCTGCTGGTCAGCGTTGGCGGCGGTGGTGTCGCCGGAAACGGTGCTGTTGGCCGCCTGGGTGGCGATGGAGTTGGCCTGCTGGAGGATCGACTCCTGCTGGTTGATAGCTCCCTGAGCGGTCTGCAGAACCGAGACTGCATTTTGAGCGTTGCTGCTGGCCGCCGTGTAGCCGTTGATTTCCGTCTCGAGGGACTGAGCGATCGAATAGCCGGCGGGGTTGTCGGCTGCGGTGTTGATCTGGAGCCCAGTGCTCAGATCGTTGACCACCGTGGCCAGTTGGTTGTTGGTGGCATCCAGGTTATTGGATGCGTCCAGTGCAGCAAGGTTGTCGTTGATGGTCAACATGGTTTGTATGTCCTCCGTGACGGATCGTGGCCGGGCGATTTGCCGGCTTCTGAATGGCCTTCCATGGCCTGGTGATAGCTACGGCCGAACCCGCCGGCCACTTGCCATCTCTCCCGGGTTTTTTTTCCGGGTCCAACGCAGGCGTGTCCCTGATCGGCGTACCGGTAAGCAGCCTGAGCGGTGCCACCGCCGTTAGCAAGAAGTGATGACTCTCCTCTCCCTGTGCATGATCATGAAGAACGAGGAGGCGGAGCTGGCCATCGTTCTCGGTTCCGCCAGCCCTTTCGTCGACGAAGTGATCATCTACGACACCGGATCCACCGACGGGTCTGTCCCTCTGGCTCGATCGCTGGGCGCCACGGTCATCGAGGGATACTGGGATAACGACTTCTCCCGTGCCCGAAATGCGGCATTGGACCATTGCACCGGTGAATGGATCCTGTGGCTCGACGCCGACGAGTCGTTGCACGGGGACGCCGCCGCGTTCCGTAACCGGCTGGGACACGACCGCGACTTCGACAGCTATCTACTGCCCATCGAGTCGATCGAGGGGAACGGCCTGGGCGCACACACCGTGTTCCGGGCCGCTCGGGTCTTCCGGCGCTCGACGTGCCACTGGCACGGACCGATCCATGAGCAGATCGGGTTGCGCGACACCAACAGTGTCCCCCACACCACCCTCGGGGTGGAGCTGCGAATCCTGCACCGGGGCTACACCCAGATCAAGTCGGAGAGCAAGGACCTGATCCAGCGCAACCTGGAAATTGCCCGGGCCGCCCTCGCCGACCCCTCCGTCGACCGGGCCCGGGCGCTGTTCGACTACGGGCGCACCCTGACCCAGACCGACGAGCCCGACGAAGCGATGGCTGCGCTGCGCGAAGCCATCGACCTCACGAACGTCCCGACCATCCGGCGGGGCAGCCTGCGTACCATCTTCTTTACGCAACTCGGTCTGCGGCGTTTCGACGACGCCGAGGAGACCCTGGAGGAGCTGCGCCGCGCGTCGCGCACCACCTTGGCCGTCGAAACGCTCCGGGCCCGGCTGCTCCTCGCTCGCGAGGAGTTCGAGGAGTGCCTGGAGGTCGTCGACCAACTCCCCTTTGTCGATACCGATGACGACGGGATGGAGTACGGCCGCAACTCGGTGGCCCAGGTCAAAGCCCGCGCCCTGAGCGCGCTGGGGCGCCCCTCAGAGGCGGCCGACGCCCTGCTCGAGACGTTGCGCACCCACGGCCAACTCGACGGCGACCTGGGCACGTTGGTCAGGCTGTTGCTGGCCGGGGAACGACCGTTGGCCGAGATCGCGGAGCGGGCCCGGCCCGAGTCCATGCCGGTCCTGGTGGCCATGGCGGGCCGGCTTCCCGCCTTCCACGCCGACGACGTGCTCAGTGCGTTCGTCGAGCGCTACCCGAGCCGGCTCGAACCGCTGGCTGCCGCCTCCAAGATCGCCGCCTACCTCCCTATTCCCAGGGCCATGTGGTGGTCCAACCGTCTGCGCCAGGTCGGCCTCAATGCCAACTGCCCCCTGCTGGAGATCGCCCAGGATCACGACAACGATCCCCTCCGCCGCCTCACCGCAGCGGCCGCCGGCTATCTCGCCTTCGCCGATGAGCGCGTGGTGGAACCGGCCCGCGCCGCGTTCCGCCTCCTGGCCGAGGCCGAACGCGGTGATGCGCGCGATGCGGTCGCCGGGATTTCGCCTCCGCTGGCCGCTCTGTTGGGCACCACCACCGTGGCCGTTGTACTGGGCCGCGATGTTACCGGCGGCGCCGGGCTGGGGGGTCCTCAACCCGACCGCCTGGGACACGAGACGGGCAGCGTCCATACCCTCGACGGGGACGCCACCCTGGCCTCCTTCGTCCACGATGAGGCAAGCAGCGTGCTGGGCGAATGGGCGCGGGTGCTGTGCGCGGGCGGACGCGCCATCTTCGAGGTCCCTGACCTCGTGGCGGCCGGCGCCCTGCTGGAGCGCCGCGACCTCGACGGGGTTCGACGCCTGCTCTACGGCGAGCACCCGCGGCAGGCTCCGCACCGGGACGCGTGGACCAAGTCGGAGCTGGAACAGGTCCTCCCGGGGCTGGGCTTCGACATCGAGTCCGTCGAGTCCCTCAATCCCAAACCGGCGTTGCGGGTCTCCGCCCGCCGTCGCGCGCTCGGCGTGCGGCGCGCCAGCGGCCCGGTGCCCCCGGCCACCGTCGTGGTGGTAGCGAGCGACGGGCGCGATCGGCTCCTGGCCCAACTGCGTTGCCTGTCCGGTACCGACGCGGGTTGCGATTTCGAGACGGTGGTCCTGGTCAACGGGCCCGACCCGGGGTCCCTGCGCCTGCTCGACGCACTCGGAGGTGACGTCACCGCCGCCTACAGCGCGCTCCCCCTCGACTGGTCGGCGGCCGTCAACGAAGCCGTACGCCTGGCGCGCGCCGACAGCGTCGTGGTCCTGGCCCGGGCTACCGCCCTGAGCGAGGGATGGCTCCGTCACCTGCTGCGCCCCCTCGGCGATGTGTCGGTCGGCCTCGTCGGAACGCGACTGGTTGACGAGGCGGGCATCGTGGCCCATGCCGGCTACGACCTGGCCGCCTCGTCGAACACCGACCGGCGAATGACCCTCGTGGCACGGGACGCCTACCTGCGGGCCTCGGGCGAGAGCTACGACGCCGACATCGACGTCGATGCCCTCGGTGCCGAATGCTTTGCCCTGCGCGCCGCGCAGTGGCACGAACTGCGCGGCCTCGCCCCTGGATGGTCGACGCCCGCCGCCATTGTCGATCTCGGCCTGCGGGCCCGAGCCTGCAACCTGCGCAGCGTGGTGGCCGGCGGCTGTTCGGTCCAGGCGCCGACCCTCGACGAGGACTCCGAGGGCACTGCCCGCCTGGCCCGCCACTGGGAAGGAAAGGTCTCGCTCAAGGCACCCGTCGCCAAGCGGATGTCGGCTTCCAGCCTCATGCCCGCCACCAGCTTGATCGAGCGCCTGGCGGGCGACCTGCCGGTGCGCTCCGCACCGCTGAGCGGTGGCGTCAACCTGGTGGGAGCCTTCACCCGCTCCCGGGTCCGGGCCTACCAACACGGCCTCGAGTCCGCCGGGTTGAGCGTCTCCCGGCTGGGCTGGGACGGCGGGCTGCCCGAGGTTCTCGACGGCGAACCGCTCCCCTTCGCGGCAACGCTTCTGGTGCTCCACGGCGACCAGCTGTCCGACTACTTCGGAGAAGTGGGCATCGATTCTCTCCGCCAGCGCCAGACCATCCTGGCCTGGGACTGGCCGCTTGGCGTGGCGGGCAGCGACGTGGCCGCCACTTCGTCGATGGTCACCGAAATCTGGGTGCCCAGCGCCTTCAGCGAGGCGGCCGTCGCCGCGGCCGCCGCCCGGCCCGTGTTTCGCGTCCCTCCGCCCCTGGCGCTCTCCGAGACGGTGGGCACCGTCGTTGATCCCGACACCTCGGAGCGGTTGTTTCTCACGGTGGCCCGACCGAGTTGGGGCCGGCGCCGGGATCTCGACATGGCCAACCCACGCGCCGCGGTCGCCGCGTTCTGCGCCGCCTTCGGAGCGGGGTCCGGTCCCCGTCTGCAGGTAGTGCTCACCGGTGGGCGCTCGGCCGGCGAAGCCGAGGCGTGCCGGGACCTGGCCGGGGCAAGGACGGATGTCTCGGTGATCGAGACCGACGACGAGGCCGAGATCGCGGCCCTGGCGGCCAACGCCCACTGTTACATCTCCTTGCACCGTTCCAGCGCCTTCAACCTCGATCTGGCCCGTGCGCTGGGCTCGGGACGGCCCGTCGTCGCCACCCGCTATGGCGGACCGATGGACTACCTGCGCGAGGACAACGCAGAACTTGTCGGCTTCGAGTTGGTTCCGCTTCGCGGACAGCTCCTGGAGATGGTCCCGGGAGGTACGTGGGCCGACCCGGACATCGATGAGGCAGCAAGAGCGCTGCGTACGGTCACCCTCGACTACCGGGAGGCCTCCCAGCGGGCCTGGTTGGGCCGAAGCCTGATCACCCGCACCTACACCCGGCGCAATGTGAACAAGACCCTTTTGCGCCGACTGGCCTTCGTCGCGGGCGTCACGGCGGCCGAGAAGACGCACCCCCAGTCACGGGTGAGGCAAAACTCTTAACTTTTGGTGTTTGCAGGCCGAATCACATCCCGTCGAAATGGAAATGCCGGTGGATGTCGTCACTGGAGACCGGGCCGGTCGAGACGACCGGGAAAGGACGCTCGGGCAGTGAGCACCACAACAACGACTTCGGATCAGGCCGCCAGCACCCTTGACCACATCTGGTTGGAGTACGACCGCAAACGGGATCTTGTCCACCGCAACGAACTGATCGTGGCCTACCAGCCCCTGGTCACCAAAGCGCTGCGTCGGCTCCCCTCGCACATCCGGTCCTACTGGGCGCACGACGAGTTGCGCAGTTTCGGCCAGGACGGACTGGTCAAGGCCATCGAGCGCTGGGATGGCACCAGCGCCAAGTTCGAGGCGTATGCGCTCAAGCGCATACGGGGAGCGATCTTCGACGAGTTCCGCAGGCTCGACTGGGTGCCTCGCACGATTCGCGAACGGATCAACAGCTACCGCCTTACCCACGACCGTCTCACGCACGATCTCAAGCGCACCCCCAGCCACGAAGAGGTGTTCACCGCGATGGGCCTCGACGAGCGGCAAGGAGCCGAGCTCCTGGTCGAGCTGCGAGGGTCGCAGTTTTTGCACCTCTCAGCGCTCATCGAAGGCGACACTTCGAGCGAAACCCTGGCGGACTCGCTCCACACCGAAGACGACGAACCGGAAGCCCAGATTATCGGCGGCGTCTTGACCACCGACCTGGAGAAGGCGATCTCGAGCTTGCTGCCCCGTGAGCAGGCCATCATTCACCTGGCGTTCGTCGCCGGCCTCTCCCAGGAGCAGATCGGCGACATCATCGGCGTCAGCGGATCGCAGATCTGCAAGATTCAGGGTCGGGCGTTGAACAAGCTGCGCACGGTGCTCAGCCCCGTGTACTTCGAGCAGGAGTCGCTTCCCGCCACCGCATGACCGCAGCGTCGGCGCGCCGGCGCCGATCGGTCCTCGACCTCACGCGTTCCAACGGCGGTAGACCCGCGCAGCCCAGGCCAACCCCGGACGGGGGTGGTGTTCAGGCGGTCAGTCGGGCTTCGGCGTCGCTGAGCGCCAGCCAGCGAGAGGCCGCAGGCGCCATACCGGCCAACGCACGCTGCGCCGTCTGGCACGACTCCACCACTTCCATCACCAGCCGGTGCAGCAGCACCTCGCCGGCGCCTGCGTCCTCATCCATCGCCTCGTAGCAACGCGGAGCGGACACGTAGTGCACGACCGCCCCCGTCTGCTGCTGGCGAAAAGTGGCGTAGCCGTGGCGCGACCAACTGCGAGGCAGCTCGAACCAACTGGGGCGCAACGTGAGACTGCCACCGGGGACCGACAGCAGATCGAGCGAGGCGTCGATGAGGACCTCGTCGGTCTGCACACAGCAGTGGGGGGCGTTGCGCGAGCTCTGCGCAGGCCGCGCGGTCGCGGCCTGCGGGGGTGCCGCACCAGACCGCTCCGGGGTGCTGGCGTTCCAGGCGTCGCGGCTGTACGCCGTGACTTCCACGAGTACCACCTCGGCCGGCAGGCACAACATCCGCAATGCTCCGGCGGCCACCCGGGCGGTCATGAGGGTGAAGCGGGGATCAACCAGTTTGGCGGTCGCTTGGCGGGCGATGGCGGGGACCAGATGGACCGCGAGGGCGTCTCCCCCAAACGCCGCCGAGGCGGCACAACTCTCGAAGACGACTCCCGTGCTCAATGCTTGTTCGCGATCAACAGGAGGGAGATGCCATTGAAAAAGAACACGGGTTCCATCACCGTCCACGTCGTGTACTTTTTGACAAGGTTTGTCAGGGTATAGGGGGAAAACCAACAGTTATGGTCGGGATGAACGACCTCCACGAAGAGCTCGTCCTGGTCCTGTTGCAGCAGTTCGAAGTGGCGGGCCATGCAGGAGTACGCGTCGGGGGCGGTGATGGCCACCGACTTGAACTGCACCCGGTCGACGTCAGCGAAGAAGCTCTCCAGGTCGCCCACGTGTTCGATCACCTCGGGGATGAGCACGAAGTCGTAACTGTCGGTTACCTCGTCGAGACCGGAGTACAGCTGGCCACGCACGAACGGGCGGATCGCGTCGGCTGCTTCTGAGTGAGGGTCGACGCCGTCGAGCCGGGAACACACCCGGTCCAGTGCCACATGCAGGTTGGCTTCGACGTTGGTGATCGGCCAGTCCGCGTAGCCGACGTGGAGTACCGACTTCCCGGCGAAAAACTGCGTGAAGAACGGGCTTCGGGGCATGGCTCGGAACTTGCTGCTCACTTTGACCTTCTGGACAAAGTAGGGATCGTGCAAAGGTTCCAGCGCGGATAGCACCGCTGCAGTGGTCACCCAGACCTTTCGGCACAGAAGACCCAAAACTGAAACTCCGGCGAATCCGAAAGGGGTCCGTGAAGAAATCGCTGTATGGCCCGAACCCAACGGACGATACGGTGAGCCAAGGTTGAAGATCGAGCCCGAGAAGGGGGTGGTGAAGTGGATCGTGCACGTATCCGTGTGGCGGCACAACTGCTGGTCAAGGCAGAGAGCACCGATTCCGAGGCCGAGGCGGCCGCGCTGACCGAGCGGTGCTACCGCCTCCTGGCCGACATCATCACCAAATACGACATCGAGCAGGGCCACACCGCCTTCGGTCGCCGCCGGGAGCGCCGCTTCCTCCGTGATCGCCGCGGCGATCGCAAGGCCCGGGAGGAACAGCGGGGGGCGGATGCCGGCCGCGCGCAGGCAGCCCAGTCCCCGGAACCGAAGCGCGCCCCTGCGTCCAGCCTGGCCAGCATCATGAACCCGGCGGCCCGCTATCGCAACAGCGCGGAGGCCACGACCGACGCGGCGCGGGCCGTGGACCTCAAGCTGTAGGGCGAGAAGCCCGGAGGCGGGCGCCTCGCTCTAGCGTGCGGCCGGCGAGTCTCCCCCACTGCGTCCGTGCACCAGGGCGGCCCGGGCCAAAGGGACGTAAAGCCCCAGCGAGATCCAACCCAGCGTGAGGCCGAGCACGGCGGCCACCCACGCCAGCACCAGCGCGACGTGATGCCAGCCCACCGTCGAGTGGCCGGCCAGGAACAGGGGGAACGCGCACATCAGCCCGAACGTCCCTGCTTTGCCGACAAAGGTCACGTCGATCCGGCGCGCTCCGGCCATGGCCAGCCCGACCGCGGCCACCGCGACCAGGCCTTCCCGGCTGAGCGCGATCACGGCCACCGCGAGAGGGACCGCTCCCACCGCCAGGATGCCGATGGTGGCCGTGGCCAGCAACACCCGGTCAGCGGTCGGGTCGAGTATTTTGCCGAGATTGGTGACCTGATCCATGCGGCGGGCGAGCTGTCCGTCCACCCAGTCGGTCGATCCCAGCACGGCCAGCAGCACCGCGGCGGCGAACCAGTCGCGATGGTGGGGTTGGACCAACAACCACACAAACCAGGGCACGAGCAGGAGGCGCAGCGTGGTCACCACGTTGGGAAGCGAGAGGATCCGGTCCTCGCCCACCCTGCGGCTGTATGGCATCCGCTCGACATTACTGGCGCACCGCAGCCGCCTCGGGCCGCCTCCCTCGACTAAAACCTAGGGCCATGGCCGTACCCAGCCCGCTCAAGCACCTTCGGATCATCGAAGCCACCACTGGCATCGCCGGCGGGTACGCAGGCAAGCTGTTCGCGGACGCCGGCGCCGATGTCATCAAGCTGGAACCAGTGGGAGGCGATCCCCTCCGGGGGTGGACGGCGACGGGGGCGGCGCCTGGGACAGCGGCCGGCGCGGTCTTCCAGTTCGTCGCCGCAGGAAAGCGCTCCGTGGCCGGAACGCTGGGCGACGACGCGGTAACCGAGCTTGTGGGCAGCGCCGACGTGGTGATCACCGACCTGGCCTACGACGCGCTGGTGGCGTCGGGGTTGCTGGCCGATCCCCGCCTGGTGGTGCTGTCGCTGCGTCCCTTCGGGCTCCACGGTCCGCTGGCCGAGCATCCCGCCACCGAGTTCACGGTGCAGGCCGAATCGGGCAGCCTGGCCGCTCGAGGGCGGCCGGATCGCACCCCCGTGCAAGCCGGCGGCCGCCTGGCCGAATGGGCCAGCGGCGTCTACGGGGCGGCCGCCGCTTTGGCCGCCGCGAGTGCCGCGTCGACTGGCGGGACCGGCGCGCTCATCGACGTGTCGTTCCAGGAGGTCATGTGCATCTGCACCAACCTCTTCTCCGACCTCATGATGCGCATGCTCGGTCTCCGCGACCTACCGCTACCGGCGCGCAGCACCGAGTTTCCGTCCATCGAGCCGACCTCGGACGGCTGGGTGGGGTTCAACACCAACGCGACGGAGATGTTCAACGACTTCGTGGTGCTGATCGGACGCGGTGACCTGCTCGATGTCCCCATGTTGCGGGCTGACGCATCGAAGCGGCCCGAGCTCGAGGAGAGCACGCGGGCGTGGACGACGCAGCACACCACAGCGGAGGTCATCGAGGAGGCGTCGCTCTTCCGCATCCCGGTGGCTGCCGTGCCCAACGGCGAAACCCTCCCCCGCCAGGAGCACTTCGCGGCGAGAGGGCTGTTCGTGTCTGCACCGTCGGGCGGGTTCGTCCAGCCTCAGCCGCCGTACCTCATCGACGGGGAGCGGCCCGCTCCCCAGGGGGGTCCCCCCCTGCCCGGCGAGCACACCGGGACGATCGAGGCCCGGGCGCGCAAAGCTGCCGGCGGCGGCGCGTCGGAGACTGCGGCGCTTCCCTTCGCAGGGTGCAAGGTCCTCGACCTCACCTGTTGGTGGGCCGGTCCCGCGTCGACGCAGTTCCTGGCGGCCCTCGGCGCCGATGTCATCCATGTGGAGTCCATCCAGCGTCTCGACGGGATGCGCCCGGCAGCCACTATCGCCTTCGCCGGGCGCGAGCGCTGGTGGGAGTACAGCTCCTTTTTCCTCAACATCAACGTCAACAAGCGGGGCCTGACCCTCAACCTGGCCGACCCGCGAGGCCGGGATGTGGCCTTGCGCCTCATCGAGTGGTGCGACCTCGTCGTCGAGAACTACACGCCGCGGGTGATGCACAACCTGGGCCTCGACTGGGATGTCGTGCATGCCACGAACCCTGCCGCGGTCATGGTCCGCATGCCGGCCTACGGGCTGGACGGACCGTGGCGCGACCGGGTGGGGTTCGCCCAGACCATGGAAGCCATGTCGGGTATGGCCTGGGTCACCGGCTACGCCGACGGCCCTCCCATGCTTCCCCGGGGACCGTGCGATCCCATCGGCGCCATGCACGCAGCGTTCGCCACCCAGGTGGCCTTCGCCCAGCGCGACGCCACAGGAACGGGGGTGCTCGTCGAGGTACCCCTCATCGAGAGCGCCCTCAACGTGGCCGCCCCGCAGGTCGTCGAGTTCAGCGCCTACCAGGCGCTGCTCGGACGCGACGAGAACCGCACCGCCGGGTTCGCCCCTCAGGGGCTCTATGCGTGCGAGGGGATCGAGCAGTGGCTCGCCCTGTCGGTGGCCACCGATGAGCAATGGGCAGCGCTGCGCCAAGTAGTGGGGACGGCGGCCTGGGACCGCCCGGACCTCGACGGCTACGAGGGCCGCCACCAGGCGCACGACATGATCGACAAGGAACTGGCCTCGTGGGCCGCCGGCCGGGACCTGAGTTCGACCGTCGCTGCCCTGATCGCGGCGGGCGTCCCCGCGGCGGCGGCCACCGACCACCGGACCGTCTCCCGCCACCCGCAGTTGGTGGCCCGAGGGTTCCTGGAACCCTCCGAGCACCCCGTGGCCGGCACCCAGGCGCTGTTTGGGATGCCGTTCCGCTACAGCGGCGTCGAGCAGTGGATTCGCTCGCCCGCCCCTACCCTGGGCCAGCACAACCACGAAATCCTGCGCGATCTGCTCGGTCTGGACGAGCAGGAGATCGCGGCACTGGAAGCCGACAGGGTGATCGGCACCACGCCTGCCGGCCTGGAGTGAGTTCAGCCCTGGACTGATTCAGTTCAGGGGGGGAGTCTCCGTGTCGCTCCCCGAGCGCAGCACTCGGCCCGAACGCTCGTCGGTCAGCCGCCCATCGGCCACGATCTGGCGCCCATTGACCAACACGTGATCGATGCCTTCGGCTCCTGCATAAAGCCGTCCGTCGTTGTTGCCGGGAAGATCAAAGCGCATGGCCACGGGGTGGCTGGCCACGGTGGCGGGATCGAGCACGACGAGGTCCGCGTACCAGCCTTCGGTCACCCGGCCCCGGTCTTTTATGCCGTAGAGACGCCCCTGCACGTCGGTCAGTAGGTGCACCGCTTCTTCGAAGGAGAGCAGGTGACGGTCGCGCACCGCCTTGCCCAACAGTTCCGTGGTGTAGTTGAACGATGCCAGCAGATCGAGGTGGGCGCCCGCGTCGGACGCTCCGATGACGGCGCGGTGATCGCGCCAGATGTCGAGGCGGGCCGCCCAGTCCTCGTCTGTCTCGGCCGGGGGCACCGTGCCGAAGCTCGTGTTGAGGTCGTCGGCCAGGGCGATGTCGCACAAAACGTCCCAGGGATCCCGGCCTTGTTCCCGGGCGATGTCGCCGACGAGACGCCCGCGGTACTGCTCGTTGTCGGGATTGACCACATCGAAGATGACCTTGGTGGACCAGTTGGCCACCTGGGCCAGCGGATTCGACGGGCTCTGGGCCAGCGCGTTGAGCCGCGCCCGGCCGACCGGGTCACGGAACACCTCGAGCTTGGCGGCCCGGGGTAAGAGCATGACGCTCTCCCATTCCGGCATGGCGTCGAGCACGAACCCGGAGGCGAAGCTCAACCGAACCCCGAAACTCATGGGCACGGTGAGCGCCACCACCTTGCCGCCCCGCTGCGCAGCAAAGTCGCCGGCCTCGAGCTTGGCCCGGCAGTCCGCCGCGTTGGCCGCGGTCACCGTCATCACGTTCCAGTTCAACGGGCGGCCCGCGGCGACGGACATGTCCGTCATCAACTCGACGGCCCACGGCGCAAAGGCCGGTCCCACCATGGGAATGAACTCGAGCGACGTGCCCTCGTGCTCGCTCACCGCCCGGCACAGCGCCAACAGCTCGTCCCGGGTGGCGTAGCGGGAGGGGACCATGTGCCCGTCGGCGTCATTGTGCGTCCGGGCCCACGACGAGGAAAACCCGATCCCCCCAGCCTCGAGGCCTTCATGCAACAGGCGGGTCATGGCGGCGATCTCGTCGTCGGTGGCGACCCGGCTGGAGGCGTCGGGGCCCATGACCACTCGCCGCAGCGCCGAGTGCCCGACCATGAACCCGGCGTTGATGCCCAGGCGGCCGTCGAGTGCGCCGAGATAGTCGGCGGTAGACTTCCAGTCCCAGGGCACGCCGGCCCTCAGCGAGTCGAGCGACATCCCCTCGACCCGGGCCAGCATGCGCATCAGGTAGTCGCCGTCGGCGGGGTCGTTGGAGAGGGGGGCGATCGAGAAGCCGCAGTTGCCGGCGAGCGCAGTGGTCACCCCGTGGAGGGGGGAGGGGGTGAGGGCGCCATCCCAGAAGGCCTGAGCATCGAAGTGGGTGTGCACGTCGATGAACCCGGGCACCACGAACTTCCCGGAAGCGTCGATGGTCGTGGTCGCGGCGTCCGCCACGTGGCCCACTTTGACGATTCGGTCGTTGCTGATGCCCACGTCCGCGGTTCGCGCCGCGGCCCCAGTCCCGTCGATCACCGCTCCGCCTCTGATCACCACGTCGAGCATCGCCGTTCCCCCTCGATCCCGGCCCCTGAGATCTCGGAGCGTCGCCGGAATGGTACCCGTTGCCAGGGGGTAGACAGTGAGCGTGCTCGGTCTCCCCGAACCCATCGAAGCTTGCCTGTTCGACCTCGACGGCGTCCTCACCAAGACCGCGGCGGTACACGCCGCGGCGTGGAAAGAAACCTTCGATGCCTTTTTGCGGGAACGGGCGGGGGCCGACGGGTCGAGCTTCGAGCCCTTCGACATCCATGACGACTACGACAACTATGTGGACGGCAAGCCACGCGACGACGGCGTCCGGGATTTTCTGCAATCCCGCCACATCGACTTGCCTGAGGGGGACGACCACGACCCGCCCGGCGCAGCGACGGTGCATGGGCTGGCCTCCCGAAAAAACGAACTTCTCATGAAAGGCATCCACCGCGACGGCGTCGAGGTGTTCGAAGGGTCGGTGCGCTACGTCGAAGCAGCGCGCCGGGCCGGTTTGCGCTGCGCTGTGGTGTCGTCCAGTGCCAACACCGCGGGCGTTCTCCAAGTGACCGGACTGGCCCCCCATTTCGAGGTCTGCGTGGACGGCAAGACCATCGTCGAGCGCCATCTGAAAGGAAAGCCGGCTCCTGACTCGTTTCTGGAGGCAGCACACCAACTGAACGTGGCACCAGGTCGCTCCGCGGTGTTCGAGGATGCGGTGGCCGGAGTCGAGGCGGGCCGCAGTGGCCACTTCGGCTTCGTCGTGGGGGTCGACCGCGTCGGACAGGCCGCCGCACTCGCCAACCACGGCGCGGACGTCGTGGTGCGCGACCTGTCCGAACTTCTCGGCGACGATCGCGACGCCCGTTGATTATCCACAGTGCGTTCCCCGCGGAGGAGTGGAATCTGCGTGAGACGGAACTCGACATCGAACGCCTGGCCCAAACCGAGTCGGTGTTCGCGCTGGGCAACGGCCACCTCGGCCTGCGGGGAAACCTCGATGAGGGCGAGCCGTACGGCCTTCCCGGAACCTACCTGAACGGGTTCTACGAGCAGCGCCCGCTGCCCTACGGGGAGGCCGGGTACGGCTACCCCGAGGACGGGCAAACCGTAGTCAATGTCACCAATGGCAAAGTGATCCGCTTGCTCGTCGACGACGAGCCGTTTGATCTCCGCTATGGCCAGATCCTGCATCATGAGCGGCTTTTGGACTTTCGGGCCGGCGTGCTTTTCCGCTCCGTCGAGTGGCGTTCGCCGAGCGGGCGCTCCATCAGGGTCCGCACCACCAGAATGGTCTCGCTCGTTCAGCGGGCCATGATGGGCATTGAGTACAACGTGGAGGTCCTTGACGGGCCGGCGCACGTCGTCATCCAATCCGAACTGATCGCCAACGAAAAGACACCGGCCGCTTCACTCGATCCCCGGGTGGCGGCCACCCTCGACCACCAGCTGGACGCCACCGAGCACCATGCGGACGGAACGCGCGCCTACCTCGGACACCGCACCGCGGTGAGCGGCCTGCACCTGGCCGCCTTCATGGACCATGTGGTCACCGGGCCCGGCACGTGGGACACCAACCACGAAGCGTTTCCCGATGCGGCTCGCACCACCTTCATCGTCGACCTGGTGCCTGGTCACCCGTTCCAACTGGTGAAACTGGTGGGCTACGGGTGGTCGGCCACGCGGAGTATTCCCGCGGTTCGCGACCAGGTCGAAGCGGCGGTCACCGTGGCGATCCGCACGGGCTGGACAGCGATGCTCGATGAGCAGCGGGGCTACCTCGACCGGTTCTGGGAACAGGCTGACGTGCACATCGACGGCGACTTGCAAATCCAACAAGCCGTGCGTTTCTGCCTGTTTCACGTCCTCCAAGCGGGCGCTCGGGCTGAGGGTCGGGCCATACCGGCGAAGGGTTTGACCGGGCCGGGCTACGACGGCCACGCCTTTTGGGACACCGAGGGCTTTGTGCTGCCCGTGCTGACCTACACGTTGCCCTCGGCCGCGGCCGACGCCCTGCAGTGGCGTCACTCCACTTTGGGCCAGGCCAAAGAACGGGCCCGCCAACTCGGATTGGCCGGTGCCGCCTTTCCGTGGCGCACCATCGCCGGCGAGGAATGCTCCGCCTACTGGCCCGCCGGGACCGCCGCCTTCCATGTGACCGCCGATGTGGCCGATGCCGTCGCCCGGTTTCAGTTGGCGGCCGGCGACGATGACTTCGCCGAGCATTACGGTATCGAGCTACTGGTGGAGTCGGCGCGGCTGTGGGTGAGGCTCGGCTACTTCGACAGCGACGGAGAGTTCCGCATCGATGGAGTGACCGGACCTGACGAGTACAGCGCCATTGCCGACAACAACGTGTACACGAATGTGATGGCCAAGCGAAGCCTCCTGGCCGCCGTCCGGGCGATACGCCAAGCGGGCTCCGACGCGACACGGCGCCATCAGGTCACCGAGGAAGAGTTGGCCCGGTGGCTGCTGGCCGGCGAGCACATGCGAATCCCCTACGACGAAAAGTTGGGGGTACACCCCCAAGCCGACGGGTTCACCCACCACGACGTGTGGGATTTCGACGCCACCGACCCGGCGAACTACCCGCTGCTTTTGCACTATCCGTACTTCGATCTCTACCGCAAACAAGTAGTCAAGCAGGCTGACCTGGTCTTCGCCCTGTTCCGGGCGCCCGACGATTTCACCCTCGACCAAAAGCAACGCGACTTCGAGTACTACGAGCGTCTCACGGTGAGGGATTCATCGCTGTCAGCTTCTATCCAGGCCATCGTGGCGGCCGAGACGGGACACCTCGACCTGGCGTACGCCTACTGGGGAGAGGCCGCCCTCCTCGATCTCGATGACCTGGAGCACAACACGCGCGACGGACTCCACCTGGCCGCCCTGGCCGGATCGTGGTTGGTGGCGGTCAGCGGCTTCGGTGGACTGCGCGACAGCGACGGATCGCTTTCGTTTCGGCCGCGTCTGCCTCCCGGCTTGCGATCAATGTCCTTCAACCTGTTATGGCGGGGCGCCCGCCTCCGTGTGGCCATCGACGCCGAGACGGCGGTCTACTCCTCGAGCAGCGACGCCACGGTTGAACTGCTGCACTACGGCGATCCTGTCCATCTCGATCCCGGGTCGGCGCAGTCCCGGACCATACCGCCGGTGCCGGAACGCCCCCCGCCCCGACAACCCCCCGGACGCGAGCCGCCCCAACGTCCGCGCACTTAGCGCGGTCGGGCGATGAACTCCGGTTGGTCAAGCACTCTGAGCCACGTGCCGTCTGGTTGCCGGCGCACGACCTGGGCCCGGGCGCCGCTGCCGTCGCTGGGGGGCGTCGAAGTGAGGGCCACGTCGCCAGTGATCAACGTGGGCAACGGTGTTTCCGGCGAAAAGTGCGGCCGGCCGGCCAACACCTGTTCCCACAGCTGGCGAATGGCATCCCGGCCGGCGGTCACCTTCCCCGGCGGGTAGGCCATCACTGCGTCCTGCTCGTAAAGGGCCGCAACCCCTTCGGCGTCCCCCTGGTTGGCTCGTTCCACAAACAAACGGGTCAGATCCTCGGGCTGCTGCGCGGTTTGTCGTAGCGACATCGGGCTCTCCTTCCTGATCGGAGGTTCGTTGCTGCCTCGGACCCATCCTGCAGCCCCATCAAGCGGATGTCCAACAGATGATAGATATAGAAATCAGAACTTCTACTCATGATCTCGCGGACCTCAGGTGCAAAACCCACCAGAGTGGGCGTCCCGGCCCGAAGTCGTGCCGTTCTCCTCGGTCAGCGCTGACGACAGACGAGATTCTCGAATCGCCCCGGCAACCGCGCAGGGTGACACTCCGGCGTAAAGGACGAACCGCCTCTTTCGCCACAGGGGCCGATATGCAATGCTCCCCGCAAGAGCATGCGGGGCTGGATGCAACCTAAAGGGGCGTGGCGGATGCGGTGGAATCGGAATCTGGTGGCAGTAGCGGCGATTGCCGCAACCCCGGCACTGGTCGGCGCCGGTTTGCCGGCCTCGGCCAGCGCCGCCCCTTCGGCGGGGCATGGGACGACCAGCGGGCAGGCGGCCCACGGGCGGTCGGCTTCGCCCCAGGCCCGCATCGCCGCCCTGCAAACCAAACCGTGGGGGCGATGGACGGCGAAAACAAAAGTGTCGATGGCCGCCGAGGTGAGCGCGGCAAGCGATTCCGTCAGCATCGTCGATCCGGTGGGCGACGTGGTCAATGGGAATGATTTGCCGGCGGTTCAGCCCAAGGCCGATCTGGTCTCTGCCTCGGCCAGCGATATCGACGGCACCATCACCTTCCGGGCGGCCACCGTGGCGCTCGCCAACCCGTTGACCGACCCAGGATGGGTCGGCACCCCCGGCGCGTCATTTTTCACGCCTTCGGAGACGGGGCCAACGTGGACACTGTTTTCCAGTAACGACTCGCTTTTTGAGGCGGCCTCGCAGTTTTCGGGCCTACCCATCGCCATCGTGTCGCTCAACAACATCGGCGGACACCTGCAAGCAGACGTGTCACCGGTGCTCAGTGCTTCGAGCGGCGGAGAATCTTCGCTCATCGAGCAATGCAACGCCACCCCCGGCTTCACGCCGAGCGGTCCGAACGCCGGTTACTCCGTCACCTTCCCTTCGGCGTGCCTCGGCGAACTCGGCTTGTTCTATTGGGGCGTGTCGATGACCTATGACCCCGCGGGCGACACCGACGGCGCTTTGGCCGTCGGCGACCAGGCGCCCGACTCCCCGCCGCTACCGGAAATCAATACCTTCCCCTCCACCCAGGGATACTGGCTGGCCGCGGCCGACGGCGGTGTGTTTGCGCATGGGAGCGCCGCCTTCGACGGCTCCGAGGGCGGCCACTCCCTCAACGCCCCCATTGTGGCCGCCACAGCCGCCCCCGACGGGCGGGGCTATTTCCTGGCAGCCGCCGATGGCGGCGTGTTCACCTACGGGGACGCCCATTTCCAGGGTTCGGTGGCAGCACGGCGGCTGACATCACCGGTGGTTTCCATGGCGGTCACTCCCGACGGCGGGGGCTACATCCTGGTCGGAGCGAACGGGAGCGTGTTCAGCTTCGGCGACGCCCCGGTCCTCGGTTCCGAAGCCGGCTATGCGCTCACCGCTCCGGTGGTGGCGGCCGCCGTCACCCCCGACAATGGGGGCTATTGGCTCTTTTCCGCAGACGGCGGGGTGTTCAACTTCGGTGACGCCACCTTCAACGGCTCCGCCGATTCCCAGCACCTCAACGCTCCCATCGTCGCCGCGGCGGTCGATTCGCAAACCGGTGGCTACTGGCTCGTCGGGGCCGACGGCGGGGTGTTCAGCTTCGACGCCCCGTTTTACGGGTCAGAAGGCGGCGCCCATCTCAACGCCCCCATCGTCGGGATCACCTCCGCCCAGCAGGGCAGCGGCTACCACCTGGTGGCCGCCGACGGCGGACTCTTCGACTTCGGGACGGCGGCCTACGCCGGCTCGCAGGCCAGCCACCCGCTCAACGCCCGGGTGATCGCCGTAGCCTCCGTCGAGCCGTGAACCATCCGGGCACTGAAGCAGTCCTCAGCCCAGGCAACCGCTCAGCGAAGCGCGCTGGCGGCCGCCCGACGCACCTCTGCGGCTACACGCTCCAAGGTCGGTGACCGCAGACGCCATTGCTGCCAGTAGAGGCTGACGTCGACCCCCCCTTGGGCATCTAGGTCAACGAGACCATCGCCGGGGCCCCGTTGCAGATCCGGGACCATGCCCCACCCGAGGCCCAATCGGACAGCCGCGACGAACGCGTCGGAGCCAGGTATGTAGTGCCTCGGGGGATTGAGTGGACGCCGGGCCCGCCGGCGCAGGTAGGCATCCTGCAGGCGGTCTTGGCGGTCGAAGACGACGAGCGGTGAGCGCGACAAGGCGGCCACCGTCACCCCGCCGCCAAACCAGGTTTCGGTGAACTCCTTCGAAGCGACTGGTTGGTAGCGCATCTTCCCCAGTCGCTCGGCGCTGCACCCGGGCACCGCTTCGGCCATCGAAGTGACCGCGGCCATCACTGCCCCCTGGCGCAACAGATCGGTGGTGCGGTCCTGGTCATCACGCTGAAGATCGAACACCACGGTTGTACGCAGCGCAGCGAACGCCGGCAGGAGCCAGGTGGCCAGGCTGTCGGCGTTGACCGCCAGCGCCACGACCGCGGCGCCCGCTGCGTCCCCGTCGCCCAGCTCTCGTGCAACCTCCGCCGTCGCCGTGTGGATCTGGCGGGCCAGGCGAAGCAGGACCTGGCCCGAGGGCGTGGGCGTGACCGGTTTGGACCGGGTGAGCAGGACGCGCCCCACGGAGGTTTCCAACGCTTTGACCCGTTGACTGATCGCCGAAGGCGTCACGTGCAACCGGCGCGCCGCTGCGTCAAAGGTGCCTTCGGCCACCGCCGCCCCCAGAGCCTCGAGCTGTGCCAGGTCGATGTCTAACATTAGAGCTTCTAATGTATCTGAAGAATCTTTAGCTGGAATGCCATCTGGGGACACCGTAGCGTCAGAGCCATGATCAGTCCCACCGAGTTGGCCACCGCCGGCGGCGGCCTGGCGTTCGGGCTGTCGTTGATCGTCGCGGTGGGTGCCCAGAACACCTATGTGCTGCGCCAAGGGCTGTTACGCGAGCACATCACGGCCGTGGTCATGGTCTGCGGGGCGTCCGATATCGTGCTCATCGCCGCTGGGGTGGCGGGAGCCGGTGCAGTGCTCGACGGGCGCCATTGGCTGCTGAGCGCGGTGCGGATTGTCGGAGCCACCTTTCTGTTCGGCTTTGCCGCTCTCGCCGGGCGCCGGGCGTTCTCCCGCAGCGCCCTGCGGTCCCCTCTGGCCGCTGAGACGAACTCGCGCCTGGCGGTCATCGGGGCGTGCATGGCGTTCACATGGCTCAACCCGGCGGTCTACCTCGACACCCTATTCCTGCTGGGGTCCGTGGCCAACGCCCGACCCGGGTATCAGTGGTGGTTCGGCGCCGGCGCCATGCTCGGCAGCGTCGCGTGGTTCTGCGGACTCGGATTCGGGGCCCGGTTGCTCAAGCCGTTGTTCCGCAGCCCCCGGGCCTGGCGGATCTTCGACTGCTTCGTCGTCGTGGTCATGGCGTCGACCGGATTGCGAGTGCTGCTCAGCCGTTGACCACGTCGCCTCGCGCAGGCCTCCGATGATTCGTGCACCATGATTCCGTCACAACAGTGTCGAAACAACGAGGAGACCCCACCGTGGCGCGAGTCAGCACTTACCTGAACTTCATGGGCACCACCGAAGAAGCGTTCGATTTCTACCGGACAGTCTTCGGCACCGAGTATCTCGGACCGATCCAGCGGATGAAGGACGTCCCCGCCGGTCCCGACGGCCCCACCCTGTCGGAGGCCGAGCAGGAGCGGGTCATGCATGTCGAGCTGCCCATCCTGGGCGAGCACGTGATCATGGGAACCGACATGCTCGAGTCGATGAACCACGAACTCAAGATCGGGAACAACACGACGATCAACCTGGAGCCCGACAGCCGCGAGGAAACCCAGCGGCTCTTCGACGCGTTGTCCGAAGGCTCCAGCGACTGCGCCCCGTTGATGGACATGTTCTGGGGCGCCACCTGGGGTACCTGCCTCGACCGCTTCGGCGTGCGCTGGATGTTCAACTACACCGCCGCCCCCTAGCCGGCGGCGCGGCGCGGTAGTGAGGGGGGAGGTGGGTGAGCCTTCATGGGCCCGCACTCGGTCAAGCTCGACGTCCCAGGAGTCCTCCGCGCCGGTGGTGAGCTCTTCAAAGAATCTTTTCCTACGGTCGAAGGGGTTCCCAGGCCCACCCGTTGTCGTCGTGGCGGACATGGCCGGCCGACGGCTCAGCAAAATGGGTGCCGATGAGCACAGTGTCGGTGTTGGCCAGCGCGGCCAGCACCGCCTGGCGGGTTGCCACCGCCCGCGGCGGATCGTAGTCGGGAACGGAAACCCAGGTCTGCTCGACCACCTGGACCGGATGGTGGATCATGTCGCCGCCGATGAGGGCGCTTTGGCCGCCCGAACGAATGCGGACGCTGACGTGTCCGGGTGTGTGACCGGGGGTCGCTTCAAGGCCCACCTCCGACGTGATCTGGTGATCGGGGTCCACGAAGCGGTGCAATCCGGCGGCGATGACCGGCTCGATGTTGTGGGTCAGGTCGATGTTGAAGTCGTCGTGGTCCTGCCAGTGCAAGTATTCGGAACGACCGATCAGATACTCGGCGTTGGGGAAGGTGGGCTGCCACGTGCCGTCCACCAGTCGGGTATTCCATCCCACATGATCGTGGTGCAGGTGCGTGCACACCACGACGTCGACGTCGGACGGTCCGAAACCCTCGGCGCTCAAGCGTTCCAGGAAGTCGGTGTGGAAAACGGGCATCCCCTCATAGGGCAGCGTACGGTCGTTGCCGAAGCACGTGTCGACGATGATGCGCTTGCCGGCCGATTCCACCAGCAGCGACTGGATCGCCACGTTGACCAAAAGGTCCTCAGTGACGTAGTGCGGCTGCAGCCACGCCAAATGCGGGGCGACGGCGTCGGGGGTCATGGCCTGCAGCAGCGCGGCGGAGGGGACCGCTTGGAGCATCTCCAGCAAGCTGGTGATCTTGACGTCGCCGATCTTCCATGTTTCCACTGTTGCCCTTCCGTCGCCGCGCCGCCCCCACCGTGGGATCGTGCCCGCCGGATGGTACCCGAGCGATGCCGCCGGCTTCAGGAACCGATGCTGTCGAGCTCGCGCAGGTCGGACGCGGAGAGGCTCAACTCAGCACTGGCGATGTTGTCGAGCAGATGGGCGACCGACGAAGTGCCCGGGATGAGCAGGATGTTCGCTGAGCGCTGCAGCAGCCAGGCCAGCGCGACGGCCATCGGAGTGGCACCGAGGCGGGCGGCGACCGATCCCAGCTCGTCGGACTGCAACGGCGAGAACCCGCCCAGCGGAAAGTAGGGCACGTAGGCGACGCCCTGCTCGGCGAGGTTGTCGATGAGGTCGTCGTCGTCTCGATGGGCGACGTTGTAGAAGTTCTGGACGCACACGATCGGCGCGATCGACTGGGCCTCAGCGATCTGCTCGGGGTTCACGGTGCTGAGACCGAGGTGCCTGATCAGACCGTCTCGCTGCAGCTCGGCGAGCGCGCCGAAGGGCTCGGCTATCGACCCCGGGGTGGGACTGTCAAAGCCGCCGACGCGCAAGTTGACGACGTCGAGCACCTCGAGCCCCAACCTCTCGAGGTTGTCGGCCACGGCCTGGCGCAGCTGCTCGGGGGCCAGCGCCTTGGGCCAGCCGCCAGTGGCGTCCCGCAAGGATCCCACCTTGGTGACGATGTGCAGCGAATCGGGGTAGGGGTAAAGCGCTTCTTTGATGATCTCGTTGGTGACGTAGGGGCCGTAAAAGTCGCTGGTGTCGATGTGGGTGATGCCCACCTCCACCACCTTGCGCAATACCGCGACCGCCGCGTCACGGTCCGCGGGAGGGCCGAAGACGTGTGGCCCGGCCAGCTGCATGGCGCCGTATCCCATACGGGTGACGGTCATGTCCTCAGCCAAAGTGAACGTGCCGCCAGGAAGTGTCTTCGCTGTCATCGCCCCATACTTCCCCAAGTGGGGATGCAATAGGCAGAGCGCTGACGATCCTGGGAGCGCGCCGGACAGAGAGTCAGCTTCGGGGGACGTCGCGCCACGGGGCACCGTTCCACGGGTCGGGTTCCCGGGGCAAGCCGAGGACTCTTTCACCGAGAATGTTCTTGTTGACCTCCGTCGTCCCCCCCTCGATGGTGTTGGCCCGGCTGCGCAGCATGCCCCGTACCTCGAAGGGGACGCCCTTCGACCACTCGCCTCCCGTATCCGCCCAGGCCGTGGCCCCGGCACCCAGTATCGAGGTCGCCATCACTTGGATCCGTTGGTTGAGGGAACCCTGATGAACTTTGCCGATAGAGCTCTCCGGTCCCGGCGGCCGCCCGGCGCGCAGCTGGGCTCGGACCCTCTGGTTCGTCCATTCCCTCACCCGCTCCTCGCACCACAGCCGCAGGATCTCATCGCGCCGCACCGGGTCGTCCCATCCCCCGCGCCGGCCCTCGGCGCTTGCTTGGCGGGCCAGGCGGATGAGGTAGGCGGCGCCGGAGCCGCCGATGCGGTCGACGCCACCCGACCCTGAACCGGCGACCATCTGGCGTTCCCCCGAGAGGGTCGCGTTGGCCACTTTCCATCCCTCCCCCACCTCCCCGATTCGCGCTGCATCGGACACGAGTGCCTCGTCGAGGAACACCTCGTTGAAGTCGACCTCGCCTCCCATGTGGCGCAACGGTCGTACCTCCACGCCCGGTTGGCGCAGGTCGACGAGAAAGTAGGTGATCCCTTCACGCTTGGGACGATCGACATCGGTGCGGGCCAGGAGAACCCCGAAGTCGGCTAGATGGGCCCACGTCGTCCAGGTCTTCTGGCCGGTGACCACCCAGTGGTCCCCGTCACGCACAGCCTGCGTACCCAATGACGCGAGGTCCGATCCCGAGCCGGGCTCGCTGAAGAGCTGACACCAGACCTCTTCGTTGCGCACCATCGGCGGGAGGTAACGGAGGCGCTGGCGCTCGGTGCCATGAGCGAAGAGCGCGGGCGCCGCGAGGTTGAGGCCGAGTGGATTGAGCCGTCCGAGGTTGTAGGGGCGTAACAGTTCCTCGGCCGACCGGGCTTGCGGGGAAGTGAGCTCCAACCCTCCGTAGTCGCGTGGCCAGGTGGGCACTACGAGACCGGAGTCACCGAAGGCCGGATACCACGCCTCATAGTCTTTCTTGGTCCGAACCTGACGGACCGCGGACGCCCCTCCGCTGCGTCCGGCGTCGACCCAGGCGCGCGGCAGCACCCGGTCGATCCAATCAGCAACTGCCGCCCTTACCTCCTCGAGAGAGGATGCCGGCCCGAGGTCGAGGCGTCCCGCAGTCATCTCAGGATTGCTCGAAACGGGCGCTGATGGCGTCCAGGGCCGATTGCAGGTCCGAGGCCGAGCCGGGGACCTCGGGAAGACGTACCGGACCGTGTTGCCGACTCGGTAACAGGATGGTGGCGTGGCCGGGCGTCGTCACTTCCCCCCGCTGATTTGTCATCGTCAAATCGATGTCGACGGCAGCTCGGTCCCCCTCGGCCAGGTAGCGCCGGACGACGGTTCCCTGCAGCCACTGCGTGTCCCCGACGTAGTTGAAGCGCCGAAACTCACAGTCGAGCTTCCACAACCAGGCTGCGTCACCCATCCAGTCAGTGCAGAGATGGATCAACCAGGTTTCCCTCATGCGTCCGTAATCGAAGGTCGTGGGGTTACCGCTGCGGCGGGCGAACTCCGGATCCCAATGCACCCGCTGCATGACATCGGGGATGTTGAGCGGGTCACGGTGAAAAAAGCGGGGGATGCGGGTCCGGTTGTGATAGCCCAGCCGGAGGGGCTCGACACCGTAGAGACCCATCCCCATGCCGACGTGCCAGCAAACGATGTCGGTGACGGTGAGCGGGCCTTTGACCATGGGTCCGACCGCGTCGCCCTCGGCCACCTCCTCCCACCATCTCGGCGCGGCGCCCCGGCGCACTTCGCTCGAGTACTGAGCGTCGATCTCGGCGATCTGCTCATCGGTGTACGGAGCGATCTCGACGGCGTCGTACTTCTTCTTTTCCCGGGCCTTCGTCCGCTCCGTCCGGATCATCAAGCGGTACTGGCCCGACAGGATGGGGCCGTCGACTTCACGGAACACCTGTGCAGTCCACTCATGCACCGCTCTCCCCGCGAACTCGCTCGACTTGTCGAGCACTCCGACCAGGGCATTGCGACGACCCACGCTTCGATCCGGTCGCAGCGGCGCCCACCATTCGCGTGCACTGGCCGAGTAGAAGGCATGCACCCCCCTGAGCGGATCGCCCCGCATCAGATCTTTGTGCTCGGGTTCGACCTCCGACACCTCATCGTCACCGATCAGACTGTCGCCTCCCACCAAGACGGGGGGAGCTATCGGCCCGGCCCACACCGAGTCGCGTCCGTAGTACGGATCGCACCACAGAGGGTTATCGTCACCGTAGGCAGTAGCCACGTGACGGAAGGCGTCAACCCCCGGTCGCGAGTAATGCGGCGGCACCGGATGCGGTTCGGGTACGCCGATCCTGGCCCGCAAACGAGTAATGCCTTCGTCGGTGATCACTCCGTCAGCCATCTCACACCCTCCGCTAACTTGTATACTTTATCTGATCGGCCAGTTGTCTGCGGAGGATCTTGCCCACCTCGCTCCTGGGGATGGCGGCTACCCGCTCGAAAGCGACGGGGATTTTGTAGGGGACCAGGTGCTCGCGGCAGATCGACGCCAGGTCTTCGTCGGTGGCGTCGCCGACCACAAAAGCCACCGGAACTTCGCCCAGCCGGTCATCGGGAACCCCGACAACGGCAGCTTCCGCTATCCCCGGAAGGAGCAGCAGCACCTCTTCGACCTGATCGGGAAACACCTTGTTGCCACCCCGGTTGATCAGATCGCTGGTACGTCCTTCGATCCACACGAAGCCGTCTGCGTCCACCGAGGCGTAGTCACCGGTCTTGACGAACCCCTCGTCGTCGAGGCGGTCGGCGAGCAGTTCCCCCCCGGCATAACCAGCCGCCATTCGGGGCGGCCGTACCAACAGTTGCCCCACCTCGCCTGCCGGCACCGGCGCGCCGCGCTCGTCGACAACCTTGAGACTTACACCGGCGTGTGGGCGACCGGCCGCGCCCAACTTGTCGGGATGCTCCCGGGCGTCGGCCGCCGTCCAGCCGATTACCTCGCCCACCTCCGCTTGGCCATAACCGTTGAGCACAGTGACGCCAAACTTGGCCATGAACCGTCGGGCCGCCAGTGGAGATAGGGGAGCGGTGATGCTCCTCACATAGCGCAAGGGAGCAAGGTCGTTGATGTTGGATGCATCGGTGAGCATGGTCATCGCGGCGGGCGGAAGAACCGTCGAGCGGACGCCATAGCGGCGAACCAGGACGGAGAAATCCTCAGGCACGAACCTGTCCATCAGCACCACTGCGGCGCCCGCCATCAAACCGAAGAGAAGGTTGTAGATACCGGCATTGAGCGCCAGCGAGACCGGGACCAGGTTAGGGCTCGGTCGATCCGGGGTGGGTCCCCGCCGCAGCGACGACAGCACCCGCCCCAGGATCTCGCGGTAACCCGAGTGGGTCTGCAGGATCGGCTTGGGGGCGCCGGTCGTGCCCGAAGTCCAGGTCACGAAGGCGGAGTCGGGAGCGAAGCAAGCCGGCTCTTCGAAGTCCCTCAGGCCCCCGGGGTCGACAAGGGCCGCGGGCCGGATCACCGAAACCACATGCTCGACCTCTCGCGCCGGCGCCCGGACGTTGACCGGCACGAAGACAGCCCCCGCCAGCCAGACCCCGAACATGGCCGCCGCCATCTCGGGCCCGCTGCCCAGTTGCACGGCGACGGCGTGACCCCGAAGAACCCCGAGAGCGCCGAGACGGCCGGCCACCACTTGTGCCGCCTGCACGAACTCGGCGGCGGACATCACCGTGTCGATGCTGCAAATGAGCGGTTCGTCAGGTCCGGACGGATGTTCCAGGAGAAGCCGGGCCAGACTGTCGACGGACAGTGCTCCCCACAAGTCATCACTGTCGGACCTGCCCATCGGGAGCCTCCTCCGTCCGTAGGTATTGCATAAGATATCCGCATGACGGATGCCGGCTGGTCTCGTGCTGCTCAGACGACTATCCCCGAACTGTTCGAGCGGCGCCTCAGTGACGATCCCGACGGTGAATACCTCGACATAGCCGGCGCCAAGCTCACCACCCGTCAGGTGATGGAAGCCGCCGGGTGGATCGCTGGGGCGCTCGAGGGTCTCGGGACCCTTCAGGGCGACCGTGTCGCCACGCTCCTCGAGACCTCTCCGCAGGCCCTGCTGGCCTGGGTCGCCACCGTGTGCAGCGGGCGTATCGCCGTTCCCATCAACACCGCGTACAAGGGCGAATATCTCCGCCACCAACTGGCGGACTCCGGGTCACGTGTGGTGTTCGTGGCACAAAGCCTCTATTCACGCCTCGCCGAGGTGGCAGACAGCGTGCCCGGCCTTGACCATATCGTGGTGGTGGAGGACGAGGGCGCGCCCCTAGCCAGCCTCGTGGCCGATCCGCAGCGGGTGAAACTCCACAGGTGGGAGGAGTTGCTCAGCGCCAGAATGAGCCCGACGGAGGTCAAGATCCGGCCTTCGGACCTCGGCACCTTCATCTATACCGGGGGCACCACCGGGCTGTCCAAGGGGTGCATGCTGAGCCACAACTACCACGAGGCGCTGGCCAAACAAATCGGCATTTGCTGGCGGCGGACCGCCTCGGATGTGGCGTGGACGCCGCTGCCGTTGTATCACTTCAATGCGCTGGTAACCGTGGTCGTGGGTACACTGCTCTACGGGGGCCGCGGGGCCATCTACAAGAAGTTCTCGGTCTCACAGTTCTGGCCGGAGATGAACCGAGTCGGAGCCACCGTCACCTCCACTCTAGGGACGATGGCTTACCTGCTGGCCCACGATGTGGACCGGCCGGAGATGCCGAGATCGGGAGACCCTCTGGCCAATACCACGCTCAGGCTGATCGGGGCGGCCCCCCTGCCCATCGAGGTCGATCGGGTCCTGAAGGACCGTTTCGGTGTGGACACCTTCAGCGGCGCGTACGGTCTCACCGAGGCCAGTCTCGTCTCCTGGCAACCCCAGGGCGTCCAAAACCGTCCGAATGCGGCGGGCGTGGTAAATGACGAGTACTTCGATGTGCGCATCTTCGACGACGACGACAACGAGCTGCCGTCCGGCGCCGAGGGGGAAATCGTGCTTCGACCCAAGCGACCGCACGTGATGTTCGAGGGGTACTGGGGACGGCCCGAGGTGACCGTGGCGTCGAGCCGCAACTGCTGGTACCACACCGGAGACGTGGGAAAGATCGACCCTGAGCGCTACCTTTACTTCGTGGACCGCAAAGCGGACTACCTGCGCCGGCGCGGCGAGAACATCGCCAGTTTCGAGGTGGAGTCCATCCTGATGAGCCATGGTTCGCTGGCCGATGTGGCCGTGCACGCCGTGCCGAGTCCCCTGACCGAGGACGACCTGAAGATCACAGCCACGCTCAAGGAAGGGGCCGACCTCGACGAGGAATCGCTCTTCCGCTGGTGCGTCGATCGGTTGCCATATTTCGTCCTCCCCCGCTACATCGAGTTTCGCGAGGTGCTGCCAAGAAGTCCTGTGGGACGGGTCCTCAAGCGCGAACTGCGCGAAGAGGGCGCTACCGCGGCCACCTGGGACGCCGAAAAGGCCGGCGTGGTCTACGAGAAACGGTGAGACTCGCCCCCGGGCCCGAGGAGGAGGCCTTCCGCACACAGCTACGAGCCTGGTTGGCCGAGTCGATTCCGTCCTTGCCAGACCCTCCCCCCGCCGATGACTGGCCCGCCCGCCGCCGTTACGACACCGCTTGGCAACGCCTGCTCTTCGACGCCGGGTACGCCGGCATCTCGTGGCCGGCCGACTACGGAGGTCGCGGAGCTTCGCCGAGCGAAGAGCTCATCTTCCTGGAGGAAATCGAACGGGCTGGTGCCCCCTACGTGGGGTGCAACTTCGTGGGCACCCTGCACGCTGGTCCGACCCTGATCGCGGCGGGCACTCCCGAACAACAAGCACGCCATCTTCCGCCCATCCTGAGCGGCGATCACGTCTGGTGCCAGGGCTTCTCCGAACCGGAATCGGGCTCCGACCTGGCGTCGCTGCGCACGCGTGCAGTCAGAGAGGGTGACTACTACCTCATCACCGGCCAGAAGATCTGGACCTCACACGCGCACGTCGCCGACTTCTGCGAACTGCTCGTCCGCACCGATCCCGAAGCACCAAAGCACAAGGGCATCTCTTGGCTGATCATGCCGATGAACCTTCCCGGAATCGAGGTGCGCCCGCTGCGGACCTTGCTCGGGGTGAGCGAGTTCAACGAGATGTTCCTCGATGAGGTCCGCGTGCCCGTTTCCAACCTGGTAGGCGCCGAAAACGGGGGCTGGGCCACCGCCATGGTGACCTTCTCCTTCGAGCGAGGTACCGCGTTCGTGGGCGAACTCCTCAAGTCCCAGCTGATGGTGCGTGAGCTTTCGGACCTGGCGAAACAACTCGGCCAATGGGACAACGAGGATGTGCGACGCCAACTCGCAGAGTTGGCCGCCGATTTCGACGGTCTGTGGGCCCTGACCCGCCGGAACGTGACAAGAGCGGAGCGGGGTCTCGACGGAAGTGTCGGCGGGTCGATTTTCAAACTTGAATACCACGACGCCCGGGTCCGCATGGGGGACCTCGCCATGGAGCTCCTGGGGCAGGCCGGCCTGGCGCTCGGGCCGTCAGGCCCCGGCACCACCGATCACGTGTCGGAAGGGCTGTACGCGCTCTCGCTCAGCATCGCCGCGGGAACCGAACAAATTCAACGCAACATCATCGGTGAGCGGGGTCTCGGACTCCCCAAGGAGCGTTGAGTGGACTTCGAACTGAATGTCGAGCAACAGGATCTGCGCGACGGGTTCCGTCGGCTCCTCTCGGACCGCTGCGACCACACCACCCTCCGCGCCGCCATGTCCCTCCCCGGCGCAGTCGACCGTGCTCTTTGGGCACAGCTGGCCGAGACCGGCGTCTTCTCCTTGCGGCTGCCCCACGATGCCGGCGGTTTGGGTGCAGGAATGGCCGAGATGGTCGTTGTGGCCGAGGAGCTGGGCCGCGCCGTCGTCCCAGGCCCCGTCGTCGCCTCGTCGCTTTTGGCGCCCTATGTAGAGGGGGTGGCCGACGGGACCGTTGTGGTCACTGCGACCTATCCCGGCGCCGGAGACCAGCTCGTCGAGCACCTCGATGGTGTCGACCTCGTCGCCTTCGTGTCGCCCGGCGCGATCAGGGTGGTACCTCCCAGCGAGCTAGTGGCCAAGGCGGCCAGCGCGCCGCTCGACCCGCTGACCCCAGTCCATTTGGTGCAGACCGCGATCGACGACGGTGCGTCGTTGGTCCCGCCGGAGGAGGCGGCGCGTCTGTGGCTCGAAGGGACACTGCTGAGCGCCGCCACTCAGATCGGTCTCGCCGCGGCGGCGCTGGACCTGGCGACCGGCTACGCCAAACAGCGCACCCAGTTCGGCCGGCCTATCGGTAGCTTCCAGGCCGTCAAGCACCTCCTGGCCAATGCGCTGGCCGCCACGGAGGTGGCCCGGGCCGGAGTGCACGCCGCTGCTGTTCGCTCAGACGAAAACGCACCCGATCCTGAACTCGGTCGCGCCGTCGGCGCGGCCCGGATCCTGGCCAGTCGGGCAGCGCGACGTAGCACCCGGGCCTGTATCCAGGTCCACGGCGGCATGGGTTACACCTGGGAGATCGACGCGCACCTCCTCCTCAAACGGGCAATGGTCCTCGACACCCATTTCGACTCCCCCGCCGGGGCGCGGGACCGTCTCCTGGCCTCTTTGTCCGACGCCTGACAGGCAGCTGACATTCGCCAGACCCTTCGTCAGATTATATTCTGTATGCAGTCCGACCCCGGGCACGATTCGGAAAGGATTCCCCGTGCACGCTGACGACCTGATTCTGGTAAGCGTCGATGACCATCTTGTCGAGCCACCTGGCCTCTTCGAAGGGCGAATCATCGCCAAGTACGCCTCGCTGGCACCCAAGGTAGAGCGCCAGTCCGACGGATCCGACGTCTGGATCTTCAACGGAAAGGTGATCCCCAACATCGGGCTCAACGCCGTCGCCGGGCGCCCAAAAGAGGAGTACGGCGTCGAGCCGACCGCCTTCGACGAGATGCGTCCAGGTTGCTACGACATACACGAGCGGATCAAAGACATGAACGCCGGGGGTGTGCTCGCCTCGATGTGCTTCCCATCGTTCCCGGGTTTCAGCGGGCGGCTGTTCGCCGCTTGCGAGGACAAGAACCTGGCCCTGGCGGTGCTCCAGGCCTACAACGACTGGCATATCGACGAGTGGTGCGGCAGCTACCCGGGCCGCTTCATTCCGATGGCGCTGCCCGTGTTGTGGGATCCGCAACTGGCGGCCACCGAGCTGCGTCGGGTGGCGGCCAAAGGCTGCCACTCAATCACCTTCACCGAGAACCCGGCGACCCTCGGCTACCCCAGCTTCCACGACGCCAGTTGGGATCCGCTGTGGAAGGCGGCCTGCGACGAGAACGTGGTGATCTCCATCCACCTGGGTTCGTCGGGGCAGTTGGCGGTCACCGCGCCGGACGCGCCGGTCGACGTGATGATCACCTTGCAGCCGATGAACATCTGTCAGGCAGCAGCCGACCTGCTGTGGTCTCGGGTACCCAAGAACTTCCCTGACATCAGGTTCGCCTTGTCGGAGGGTGGGACCGGTTGGATCCCCTACTTCCTCGACCGGATCGACCGCACCTACGACATGCATAGGGCGTGGACCGGTCAGGATTTCGGGGACAAACTTCCAAGCGACGTGTTCCGTCAGCACTTTCTCACCTGCTTCATCTCCGACCCGGTCGGAATCGCGCTGCGGGAGCTGATCGGCATCGACAACATCGCTTGGGAGTGCGACTACCCCCACTCCGATTCATCGTGGCCCGAAGCCCCCGAGGAGTTGGCCCGGGTGGCGGCTGACGTCCCCGATGCCCAGCTGAACAAGATTTCCTTCGAGAATGCCTGCCGCTGGTATCACTTCGATCCCTTCGCCCATCGCAGCCGCCAGTCCTCCACCGTCGCCGCTCTGCGGGCCGAGGCGGCCGGCCACGATGTGACGATCCGTCCTTTCGACAAGGGGCGCTTCTCACACCATCACGCCGGGGTGGCCATCGGAGATCTGGCGGGCAAGGCGACGGCGTGAGCGCGGAGGTCGCTGCCGGACCCGATGACACGGTACTCGTCGCACGCAACGGCGGAGTGCTGTGGGTCACCCTCAACCGGCCACAGGCGGCGAACGCGCTCACTCCGGATCAGCGCAACGAACTGATCGGCCTGCTCGAGACGGCCAGCGGAGATCACGGCACCCGGGTGGTGGTGTTGGCCGCGCGAGGACGGCACTTCTGCTCGGGGGCGGACCTTTCGGGCGGCGCCGGCGGCCCCCCTGCTGTTGGTGCCATCGCCCGGACCCTGCGCACGGGTTCGCAGCGCCTGATCGCGGCCGTGCTCGACTGCGAAAAGCCGGTCGTGGCCGAGGTGCACGGCGCGGCGGCCGGGATCGGCGCCCACCTGGCGATGGCCTGCGACTTCGTCGTGGCATCGCAAGACGCCCGCCTGATCGAGGTGTTCGCCCGGAGAGGTCTCGTACCCGACGGCGGGGGCACGTACCTACTGCCCCGTCTGGTCGGGGTGACGCGAGCCAAGGAGATGATGATGCTGGCCGAGGACATACCGGCCGAGCGGGCTCGCGAACTCGGTCTGTTTACGTCGGTGGTCGCGGATGCCGAGCTGCGGGCGACCGTCGAAACGTTGGCGGATCGTCTGGCTTCGTCCCCCACCCGGACGCTGGCTCTTTGTAAGTGGCTGATCAACCGCTCCCTCGAGAGCAGCCGCGAGCAGTGCTTCGCCGACGAGGGGATGGCCCAGGAGCAGAACATGAAGACCCACGACGCCCAGGAGGGGGTCGCCGCGTTCGTGGAGCGGCGCCCACCGGTCTTCGAGGGCCGGTAGCGCTAACCCAACTCGGTCCCCAGGATCGAAACGAACGACACCATCTCGCCCGGGTAGCCGCCGAGGTTGTGGGTGAGGGCCAGCGAGCGGTCGGAAACGGGAATCTTGCGAGCTTGGGGTGCCTCTCCGCGTAGTTGCAACCAGGCCTCGAACATCATCCGCAGCCCGGACGCCCCGACTGGGTGGCCAAAGCTCTTCAGGCCACCATCGGGGTTCACCGGCAGCTCGCCGGCGAGATCAAATGCACCGTCAAGGATCTCTTTCCACGCGGTCCCCCGCTCACTGAACCCGAGGTCTTCCATCAGGATCATCTCGGTGGGCGTGAAGCAGTCATGTACTTCCGCCATGGCCAGCGACCCTCGGGGATCGGTGATCCCCGCCTGACGGAACGCGTCCTGAGCCGAAGCGACGACTTCCGGGAACGTGGTGAAGTCGTAGCGGGGATCGGTGACGCCGCCCCCGTCCCCCACTACGAAAGAAAGGCCTTTCACGTAAAGCGGTCGATCGGTGTAGCGGTGCGCGTCTTCGGCGCGCACGACAACCGCGGCCGCCGCCCCGTCGGCCACGCCCGCGCAGTCGAATACCGACAGCTCACCGGCCACCCGTGGCTGGGCTAGGAGTTGCTCGACGGTCATCTCGCGTCGGAACTGGGCGCGTGGATTCAGGGAGCCGTTGTGGTGGTTTTTCGAGGCGATACGAGCGAGGGCATGTTTGACATCGGACACTTCGATCCCATAACGGTGGGCGTAAGCCGGGACGATCATCGAGTACATGGCCGCTGCGGTGACGTTGCGGGTAGTGCCGTCGCTCGGGACGGGAAACGCGTTTGCGCCCTGATAGCCGGAGTCCTTGAGCTTTTCTGCCCCGAGGCTGACCGCCACGTCGTAGGCTCCGCTGGCCACCGCGTACGCCGCTTGGCGGAAGGCCTCGGATCCCGAAGCGCAGAAGTTCTCGACCCGGGTGACCGGCTTGCCGAAGATCCGCAACGGCCGCGACAACATCAGACCGCTCATGCCCGACTGGGCCGTCCCCAACCAATAGGCGTCCACATTGTCTCGGTCCACGCCCGCCGACGCGTACGCACCCTCCGCCGCCTCAACGATCAGCTCGTCTATTCCCTTGTCCCAGCGCTCCCCGAAGCTGGTGCAGGACATGCCGACGATCGCCACGCGGTCCTTGATGCCATGTGAAGCCATATCAAATGTTCCTCTCCCTCAAAGGCCGCGCCTTCCAGAAGTAGTTTTGGATCCCATCGGCGCTCGAGAGGCGGCGAAAAACCATCTCTACCCGGTCGCCGACGCCGACCTGTGAGGCGTCGACATCGGTGAGCTCTACCGGTAGACGGCCGCCTTCGTCGAAGTCGACGACGGCGAAGACCAGCGGAGGGCTCGGCGTGTAGGACAGGCGGTCGACGGTGAAGGTCTTGATCGTGCCGATCGCATCGGCCATCGATTGGCGTTCCGGGTCGCCGATGGCGGGGGGCATACTGACTGTTCCGCCGGCTGACCGGGAGCCCACCAGCCCGAACTTCCAGTCGACCGAACGCGAGGCCGCCGACGCTGAGACGCGAGCCGGTTCGGGGCGTCGCGGCGGCTCGAGCGACAGCAATCCCCGCCACGACAGATAGCGGCCGTAGGGCAACGGTGCCCCGCCGGCCAGCTGTTGGGCGACGGGGCGGGCCGGGCGGTGCTCGGCCAACGCGGCGGTGGTCCGTACGATGATCACCTCCGCTCCATCGGCCAACCCAACGAGGGCGATGATCTCGTCGGGCGACGCCTTCTGCAGCGCCGCGGCCAGGAGGAGGTAGGGATGAGCGGCCCCAGTGATCCCTATTTGCGTGGCCAACTCGTCGGCCACCGCGTCTACCGCGATGCCGGCTCGGGCGATGACCGACTTGACCGCCCGACCATGAGTGCCGGTGACCACGACGCGGTCGACGCCGGCGGTGTCGAGACCGGCCTGTTTGAGAGCCCCTTCAAGAGCAGCCATCCCGGCGTCGGTGTACAAGACATCGCCCAGTCGCTCTTCCCACACCTTGGAGCGGAAGTCCCCTGGGCTGCGCCACCGGTCGACGAACTCGTCGGCCACCGCGTACCACGCCACGATCTCCGCGAGCACCGGCGCATCGGAGGAGTCGCCGAAGGCGACAGCCCCCGCCCCATCGCCGAAGTACGCCTCGTCGGGACCGCCCGGCAAGCCGACTCGCAGATCGGATCCGATGGCCAGCGCAGAGCCGGGGCTAGCCAGTGCGGCTCGGAGCGAACCGAACCCGCTGCGCACCGAGCCCAATACGTCGTAGGCCGGAGTGGTCCGCGCAAGCCGCAGGGCGGCGTGGATGGTGTTGGCATTGGTCCTGTCGAAGTAGGGCGGGGCCACCGTGGTGTACCACAGGGAACCGAGATCGACGTGTTCCACCGAACCGAGCGCGGCGCGCGCCGCCTCCACCGCCATTGTCGTGGTGTCCTCGTCGAACGAAGCGACGCTGCGAAAGCCTTTGCGGCCGCCACCCCCGCACACCGCGGCGACCTCCCGCAGGTCCAGGCGGCGGTACGGAAGATAGGCCCCGCATGCAGTGATCCCTCTCACGACCGCCATCTTACGCACCGACCCGACGTGTATCTTATATTCACTTGGAAGGAGGAGCGGTGGGACTGCTCGAGGGGAAGATCGCAATAGTCACCGGAGCCGGTCACGGTATCGGGAGGGCCCATGCCATGGAACTGGCCCGTCAAGGCGCGAAGGTCGTCGTCAACGACCTGGGGACGTCGGTATCCGGTAGCGGCTCGGGACGCGATGCCGACCAGACCGTGGCCCTGATCGACAAACTGGGGGGACAAGCCGTCGCCAACTACGGGGATGTCAGCAACCATCAACATTGCGGCGAGTTGATCAGTCAAGCAGTGGACACATGGGGCCAACTCGACCTCTTGGTGAACAACGCCGGCATCGTGCGCGACGGAGCCATCTGGAACATGAAGGTCGAAGACTTCGATTCGGTCATGGCCGTCCACGTCCGCGGCACGTGGTCGTGCAGCCATCACGCAGCGACTCATTGGCGGAATCGGTCCAAAGCCGGCGAGCGGGTCCTCGGCCGGATCATTAACACGACGTCAGGCGCTGGGTTGACGGGTAACTTCGGCCAAAGCAGCTACGCCACCGCCAAGGCCGCCATTGTGGGGCTCACGCTCACCCTGGCTCAGGAACTGCGGGCCTATGGTGTGACGGTCAACGCGGTGGGCCCGTCGGGCGCAACCCGCCTGACCGGGACGATGCCCGGCGCGCCGCCGGTGGTTGAACCCGACGAGGTACCACCCGACGAGTGGCAACCCATGGATCCGGCCAACAGTTCGCCCCTCGTGGCCTGGCTCGCGTCCGACGAAGCCCAGCTGATCACCGGCCAGGTGATCCGCTCGATCCATGACCGGGTGATCTGGATGCACGGATGGCGGGAGGCCGCGCAGATAGCGGCGGGAGAAAAACGCTGGGACGCTGCCGAGTTGGGAAAGGTGCTGGCCACCGACGTCTTCCGGGTCGCTCCACCCGGACTGCGGTTCCTTTGACGGCCACCCTCGTGGATATCCCGAGGCCCAGGGTTCAGGGTTTCAGGTCCAATCCGAGGAGCCGGATCGCGTTTCCCCTGGCGATCTTGACGATCGATTCTTCGTCGAGGTGCCCAAACTGCTCGGCTGCCGCCTCACGGGAGTAGGGCCACGTGCTGTCTGAGTGCGGGTAGTCGGTTTCGAAAACAACATTGTCCACCCCGACACGGTCGAGGATCGCCACACCCACCGGGTCCTTGAAGAAACAGCTGTAGACCTGGCCCCGCCGGTAGTAGGTGGAGGGAGGGTCGGGACAGTACCGCTGAGAATCGCTCCACCCGCGATGTGTACTCCACACGTCGTCGGCCCGCTCCAGGACGTAAGGAATCCAGCCGATCTGTGCTTCGGCATACATGAACTTCAAGTCCGGGTAGCGGTGGGGAACCCCGGAGAAGAGAAGGTCGCAGAGGCTGGCAACACTGTTGCCGAAAAGGATGGTGGCCGACACCGCATCGGGCCCGTCGGGGGCCGCCTTGGGGGTCTTGGTCCCCGATCCGATGTGCATGCAGACCACCGTCGAGGTCTCCTCGCACGCCGCGAAGAACCCATCCCAATAACCGGTGTAGATGCTGGGCAGGTCAAGGTAGGTGGGGAGTTCGCTGAAGGCGACCGCCCGGACCCCTCGCGCCGCGTTTCGCCGGACCTCGTCGGCCGCCATCTGGGCGTCCCACAGCGGGATCAGGCACAGGGGGATCTGGCGCCCGCCGCTTTCGCCGCACCATTCTTCGACCATCCAGTCGTTGTAGGCCCGGACGCTGAGCAGCGCCAGGTCGCGGTCCTTGCCCCACAGAAACTGCTGACCGCAAAAGCGCGGGTAGTTGGGAAAGCACAGTTGCGCCTCGACACCGTTGATGTCCATGTCGCTCAGACGGTCCGCCAGGCGCCAACACCCGGGGCGCATCTCGTCGTAGCTGACACCCCGAAGCTGGATCTCCTCTCGCGGGAACCCTGCCGCGGCGATGGTCCGCTTGAGCGACGCCTTGTGATCCTCGTAACACCACCACGCCACGGCGGGACCGTCGGTACCGGGCGCCTCGACGTAGCCGGAGCCGACGAGCTTGGGCGCACCGCCGGGCAACATCTCGATGTGCGGGCCGATCTCGCGGTAGCGGGCCGGGAGCCGGCTGCTCCAGACGCCGGGGGGTTCCACCACATGGGCGTCAAGGTCGACGAGGAGCGGGATTCGGGCCACCAGGTCCTCGGTGGGTGATCCGCTTGCAGCTTCCGCTACGGCCACTGTGGCGTCCTCCTCGACGTGTGACAATCATCTCGGCACAGCTTGCCCTAAGTAGCATATTATATGCACACTGTGACTCCGAACGGGCAAGCCGACGCCGCCGCACCCCTCGCCAATGTGCGGATCCTCACGATCGAACAGATGCAGGCGCTGCCTTACGCCACTCAGCTGCTGGGGAGGTTGGGCGCCGACGTCATAAAGATAGAGCCGCTTACGGGCGACTCGGGCCGAGGGTCCCTGCCCGCCATCACCGACGCGCAAGGCCGGTCGTGCGGTGCCACGTTCCTCCGGAACAACTTTCATAAGCGCAGCATGGCCATCAACTTGAAAGAGCCGGCCGGACGCCAGCTCGTCCTGGCCTTGGCGCCCGGCTTCGACGTCGTCGCCGAAAACTCCAAACCCGGCGCGTTGGATCGCCTCGGTCTGGGCTACAGCGATATCAAAGCGGTGCACCCTTCGGTTATCTACGCTTCGGTATCGGGTTTCGGGAACCTCGGGGACTCGCCGTACCGGACGTGGCCGGCCTTCGCCCCCATTGTGGAAGCCATGTCCGGCATCTACGAGATGAAACGCGAGAACGACCACCCCCCCACCGTCTCTCCCGTGGGAGCACTCGGAGACATTTCGGCTGCGCTGTTCGCCACGATCGGGGTCCTGGCTGCGCTCCGCCACCGCGACCGCACCGGGGACGGTCAGTACGTCGATGTGGCCATGCTCGACTCGGTGATCGCACTCACCGACATCGTCATGAACTTCTGGTCGATGGGCCTCACCAATGGCAACACCGGACCGCTTATCAACCACGGCTTCCGGGCTTCTGACGGCTGGTTCATCATGCAGGTAGCCCGCGAGGCCCATTTCGAGCGGCTGGCGCGCGTGGTCGGCCATCCCGAGTGGATTTCCGACCCTCGCCTGGCGGCCCGCAAGGGGTGGCTCGACCACCTCGATGGGGTCCTGCGTCCGGCTATCGAAGGGTGGGCGCAGGACAAAACCCGCGACGAGGTCTGTCGCCTGCTCAGCCAGGAGGGCGTCGCCGCCGGTCCGTGCCTGCGCGACGCCGAAGTCGTGGCGGACGCCCACGTACGTGCCCGGAATATGGTCAGCAAAATAGAGCAGCTCGACGGATCGGGCCCGCCCGTGCTGGTTCCCGGAAATCCGATCAAACTCTCAGGAATGTCAGGGCTCGCAGAGAGCCAGGTGCCGACGCTGGGCCAGCACACCGATCAGGTTCTGGCCGACGAACTCGGTCTTTCTGCCTCGGAGATCGGTGCGCTTCGCTCGAGCAACATCATCGGCTGACCTGACTACGCCGATTGTGAGCGGGTCACCAAGTTGCGCTCGCGAAAAAACTCGACAACAGGTTCGGCCTGCTGACGAAGCATCTTCGAGTATTCCTGGGCTGCCTTGTCTGCATCACCTTTCTTGGCGGCGCGCACGATGGCCGACAGACCCCGCCGCTCCGCCGGAATGGCGTCGGGTACAAGCTCGAAAAACGGCCCGGGGACCATCGCCGACATTGCTCGTAGAACGACCGGAATGCGCGGCGAGTGGGCCCCCTCCACCACCGTGGCGTGAAAAGCCACCGCCCCGCGCTGCACCGCGGCGGGATCGTCCGTAGCGGCCACCGTGCGAGCTAGATCAGCCAACCGGTTGATCACCTCAGGATCGTTGCGGGCGATCGTCCGGCGGACCGCGAGCCCGTAGATCAAGGCGAACAACTCGTAGTGGTCTCGGACCATCTCCTCGTCAAAGGAGTTGATAAAGGCGCCTCGATGCAGGCGGGTTGTCACCCACCCTTCTCGTTCGAGAGCCACCACAGCCTCACGTACCGGAATCCGGCTCACGCCGAGAGCCTTTGCGATCTGATCCTGGGGAAGTCGCGTGCCCTGTTGGAGCTCACCATCGAAGATGAGGCGGCGTATATAGGTTGCACCCTGCTCACCACTCGCCTGACGGACGATCAAGCCCTCTGGCGCCGATAGTGGCGTTGCACTGCTGCGTCCTTTCCTCGTCCCGTCCTGAACCATCGCTTCAGCATACTTTCCAGCTAGAAGGCGAGATTTCCGTCATCTCGGGCGAGGTCCTCGCAGCTGGGCGCCGAGACGTTTGACGGCTGCAAGGTGCTCAGGCTGGGTGACCGACCACTCCTGAGCGGCCAGCTCGATCCTCTCTGCTTCGGTTGGATCGCTCAGGTTGACCGTGCCCCGAAGCGTCTCCTTGGTCCGGGCCACAAGAGCCGGTGACCGCCCGGCGGCCCGGCGGGCCAGGCCCAGGGCCGCGTCCAACAACTGCTCATCGCGCACGCATCGCCAGGCCAAACCGGCGGCGACGGCCTCTGCGCCGCTCAACACGTCGCCACACAACACCATGGCCGCCGCCCCCTGGTAGCCGACCCGGCGGGCCAGATACCACAGGTGGCCGCCTCCGGGATGGATGGCGATGTCCAAAAAGCGCGGGTCGAAACGGGCGGCATCGGACACCACCACCACATCGCACACCAATGGCAGAGAGACGCCCGCACCGATGGCTGCCCCTCCCACTGCGGCGACCGTCGGCACAGGACAGTCGGCCAGTGCGTGCACACCGGCGTAGGCCGCCGAAAGGGGTCCGGGTGGATCGAGCAGATCGTCAATCGAACCCCCGGCACAGAACACGGGAGGGGTGGCGGCGAGCACCACCGCGTGCGCCCCCTGCTCGAGGACCCTACGGAGCCCAACAGCGAGGGCATCACTCATGGCGTGCGAGAGCGCGTTTCGATGCGAGGGGTCGTTGAGGGTGACAACGCCGACGCCCCCTTCCACCCAAGTGGTGACGACTGACTGCTGCTGGTCCACACCCCCCGTTCTAGCAACAATGGTCGATTGCATATGATGTACGATCGCCAAGGTAACAGCGAGGAGGGGAGAATTTCGTGTCCGAAGAGACCAACCATGGTGAGAGCCGATTCGCCGAGCGGATGTTCCCCGCTCCCCTGGATCACGGTATCGCGCAGCCCGAGCGAGCTGTCTCCACCGTCCACTCCGGTGTCGACACCGCAGAACTGGGGTCTTGGGAGAACGAGCTGTGGTACCAAGGCGGGGGGCGGATCGGCGAGAAAGCCGTCGAGTCGATTGTCGTCTATCCGCCCACGCGGGGACTCCAGTCGCAGGGCGATCCGTTCGAACCAGTGAAGATCGGCATCCTCATCGACATGGATTTGGGACAACTCTTGGCCGACTGGATCGATGCCACGATTCTGGCGATCGAAGACGCTCTCAACGAAGGAGTCTACGACCGTCCTGTGGAGATCCGGACGGTGGACGCACGTGGTCTCCCCCGAGAGAACTACCTCAAGGCACGCGCCGGTTATCTCAAATTGGTGGAGGACGGCTGCGTCGTGGTGATCGGTCCAATGATCTCCGACAACGCAGTCAATATTCGCAACCTGGTGAATCAAACGGGCGTCCCCGCACTCAGCTGGACCGGGGCAGTGCGCTTCTACGGCGAGTCCTGCTTCACAGTGGCCAACGGCGACATTCCCACAGAATCGGTGATGTGTGCGAACTGGTGCGCCCAGGAAGGCCATATGAAGGTTGGGTTCTTCTGGGAACAGGGCTCTTCGGGCTCCGATTACGCCGACTACTTCAGGACAGAAGCAGGTCGGGCGGGGCTCGACATTGTCAAGGAAGTGCGCCTAGGACCGACCCCTCGCAACCTGGCAGAACATCTCAACGTAATGCGAGAACAAGGCGCCCAAGCCATCGTCTACGTGGGCTATGGGTACGCGACGTTCCACTTCGCCCGCGCGTTCAACGAGATCGGCTGGGATCCGCCCCGGATCATGGGAACGGCGTTCATGTTCTACTCGAACTCCAATGCCTGGGCCGAAGGTCTCGAGGGCTGGCACGGCGTCGATCAGCTCGGTGTCGACGGGGAGAACCCAAACTACGACGCCATGCTCGGGCGGTTCCAGGCACGCTTTGGACGGCTATCGCGCAACGTTGTCGTTGCCCTCTCTTACGATTCAGCCCGCGCCGCGCTAAGCGGGATCGCCAACGCGTTGATTCCCATACCGGAGGAGGTGCGGGCCGGTCTCGAGAAAATCAAATGGATGCCGTGCACCAACGGAGGTCCGGCGACCTACCTGACCTTCGCCCCCTACGACCACCGCGGTTACAAAGGAGACTTTCTCACCATTCGCGAACTCCGGGGTGGCGAGCTGCACTTCCGGGGCTACTACCGCCCGCAGTGGCCGTCGAACCGGACACCTGCTGGCTGAGTGAGGCCAGCCAACCACTATACGCATGTATAGTGGTTGGTGATTCGGAGGTGGTGCCAACATGGGAACCACAGCCATACGCACCGAGGAACTGACCAAACGCTACGGCGATGTCGCAGCCCTCGACCACCTCAACTTCGAAGTCGCCCAAGGCGAAGTCGTCGGATATCTGGGGCCCAACGGGGCGGGCAAAACGACCACCATCCGTCTCCTGCTCGGGCTCGTCCACCCCACCGAGGGCCGTGGAGAGATTTTCGGCATCGACTGCCAGCGCCGGCCCGTCGAGGCCCACCGGCATCTGGCCTACGTGGCCGGGGAGGCGAATCTCTGGCCGTCGCTTACCGGGGCGGAGACGCTCCACCTGCTCGGACGGATCCACGGGCAGGTGGACGATGCCTACCGGGACGAACTGGTCGCCCGGTTCGACCTCGATCCCGGCAAGAAAGTGCGCGCCTACTCAAAAGGGAATCGCCAGAAGGTCATCCTGATTGCCGCCTTGATGGTCCGTCCCGACCTCCTGGTACTCGACGAGCCCACCAGCGGACTCGATCCACTGATGGAGCAAGCCTTTCGCCATTGCATTCACGAAGCGCGCGACCGTGGCCAAACCGTGTTTCTTTCCTCGCACATCATGAGCGAGGTCGAGGCGCTGTGTGACCGTGTCGGCATTCTCCGCATGGGCAAGCTCGTCGAGATGGGCACCTTGGCGCAGATGCGACACCTGAGCGCACTGAGCGTGGAGGCAACTTTCGAAGGTGCTGTCCCAGACCTTTCGCAGGTGCCTGGGGTGGCATCGCTGCAGCGGGATGGTCAGATCGTGCGTTGCCATGTGCGGGGATCACTCGAGCCCTTGATGAAGGTCCTGGCCGCGGCAGGGGTCACCCGCCTCTTGAGCCGGGAACCGTCGTTGGAGGAACTCTTCCTCGCCCAGTACGGCGCCGAGACCGTCGAGGAGGCGGGCCAGCTTGGTCGCTGACCTCGCCATCGCCGGCCAACGTTTCTCGTTGGTACGGGGTTCCCCTCGCACGGTCATCGCCCGACTCACTGCCCGCAAAGCTGCTCGATCCGGGGTTATCTGGGGCTACATCTTCGGCATCGCCATCGCGTCGTCTGCCATCAGCTACACGTCGATCTACAAGACCCGGGCCCAACGGGATGCCCTGGAGGCGGCCTACGGCTCGAACAAGGCGATGAATGTCCTCTTCGGGCCTTCTCCGGACTTGCAGACGGTGGCCGGCTTTACCGCGTTCAAGGTCTCGATGACCTTGGCCATCCTCGGCGCCATATGGGGCCTGCTCACCAGTACCCGGCTGTTGCGAGGAGAGGAGGACAGCGGCCGATGGGAACTGCTGCTCAGCGGCCAGACCACCCCCGAACGCGCCGCTCTCCAGTCACTCGGCGGTTTGGGGGTTGGTGCTTTCGTGCTGTGGGCACTCACTGCGGCGATCACGATCGTCGCCGGCTTGAGCTCAAAAGTGAGCATCTCGGCTGGCCCCGCTCTCTACTTCGCCATGGCCACAGTGGCTACCGCGGTGATGTTCCTCGCCGTTGGTGCACTTACCAGCCAGCTGGGCGCCACTCGGCATCAGTCCGCCGCTTATGGAGCAGCCTTTCTGGGCGTGGCCTACGCCGTGCGGATGATCGCCGACGCGGGGGTGGGCCTCCATACACTGGTTTGGCTGTCACCGCTCGGCTGGGCGGAGGAGCTCAAGCCTCTCACCGCTCCCCAACCGCTCGCCCTCCTGCCAATCATCGCCTTCACTGCCGTTCTGGGCGCCGCCGCCGTGCACCTCGCCGGCGCTCGTGACATCGGGGCGAGCGTGGTGGCCGATCGGGCGAACGGCCAACCCCATTTGCGCTCCTTGTTCGGGCCCATCGGGCTCGCCGTGCGGATGGTACGCGCCACCGTCATCAGCTGGTGGGTTGGAATCGCCCTGTCGGCCTTCCTGTACGGCCTCGTCGCCAAATCAGCGGGGGGGACAATCTCGGGGTCGTCACTCCAAAAGGTCCTCGCCAAGTTCGGCGCGCCGGGGACGGGCCCAGACGCCGTGCTCGGCGTGTGCTTCCTGATTCTGGCTATCCTGGTGGCGTTTCTCGGCGCAGGGCAGCTGATGGCCGCGCGCCGCGAAGAGTCGGGCGGAAGACTCGACCACCTACTGGTCAACCCCGTTGCTCGCACGTCGTGGCTCGCCGGAAGACTTCTCGTCGCCATCGTAGTTATCCTGGCGAGCGGAGCAGTGGCCGGCGTCTCTGCCTGGCTCGGCGCCGCCAGCCAAAACGCCCATGTGCGGCTCACGACGCTGATGGAAGCTGGCCTAAACCTGGTTCCGCCTGCCGTGGCAATCGTCGGCGTCGGGGTGTTGGTTTTCGGGGTGCGTCCTCGGGCGATGCCGATTGTGTTGTACACGCTGCTCGGGTGGTCGCTGCTCATCGTGGTCGTCGGCGGCATCGGTGCGGTAAGCCATTGGGTGCTCGACACCTCGGTCTTCCACCAGATGGCGTCGGCTCCGGCAGTCTCACCGAACTGGGAGGCAAATGGCATCATGACTGCGGTCGGCATGGCCGGTGCGGTTGTCGGAGGACTCGCGTTCAGGCGACGGGATCTGCAAGGCGAATGACTGCGACGTTCACCGCGCGTGAACGGATCCGAGACGCGAACGGCGGGGGTGTCCCCTGGGCTGCTGCGCCACCACTACGGCTCAAAGGATGCCCTGCGCACGGCGTGCGACGAGGGTGGCCAGCGATCCTCCGATACGTTTACGGACCGTGAGTCCTCAACGCTCGAGCGCATTCTGGACTAGCAGTCCGAAACGGGGGGTGCACGTCGAGGTCGCCCGCGACAATACCCAGGCCAGGAGGAAGCATGACAGTGACCCCGGAATCCCCTCACACCACCGTTCTCCTGATCGGCGCCTCCCGCGGTCTGGGGCTTGCCATCGCCGAGGAATACCTCAATCGTGGTTCACAGGTGGTGGCGACGGTCCGCAGCGCGCAAGGTAGCGAGCTGCACGACCTCCAAGGCACGAGTGCCGGACGACTGGAGATCGAGCACGTTGACATCACCATCCCCGAGCAAGTCGTCGACCTGTACGAACGCCTGGCATCCCGTACCTTCGATCTGTTGTTCGTCAACGCCGGCGTTACCAACAACGCCGAGGACACCATCGCCGACGTTTCAACCGAAGAGTTCACCCGGCTCATGGTCACCAACGCGCTGAGCCCGATGCGGGTGATCGAGAAACTCAAGGACCTCGTCGCTGCGGATGGCACGATCGCCGTCATGTCGTCGGGACAGGGCAGCATCGCCAACAACGAACGGGGCGGCTTCGAGGTCTACCGCGGCAGCAAGGCCGCGCTCAACATGTTCATGCGCAGCTACGCGGCTCGCAACCGCAACGAGGGCCGAACCCTGCTGCTCATGGCCCCGGGCTGGGTCAAGACTCGACTCGGCGGCCCGGATGCTCGGCTCACCATCGGCGAGAGCATCCCCAGCCTCGTCAGGGTGATCGAAGCCCAGCACGGCCGCGGCGGGCTTCAATACCTCGACTATCGCGGCGAGACCGTCGCATGGTGAACCGAAGAGGACAAGGTTGATACCGTACGGTGAGTAGTTCTGGTCCCTGGAAGGCTTTTCCCCTGCGGTCGGCGAGACGGCCGAAGGTTCGGTGCCCGCTGGTCGCACCGCGCCCGGCCCACCCTTTGTGTCGGGCAGCGGCAGATCGTCGCTAACGTCTGGGGCAGCGTGGCCGCCGCGTAGGAGCGAGGCCAGTCCGGCAAGCACGGCCAGGGCGGCCGAGAAGGCGAACACCTCGGACAGGCCATGGTGGAACGCCCCCGAGATCAGATGGGGGAAGAACTCCCGGCCGGTGATGATGAGCTGGTTGGCCGACGGGAGCGAGGACAGCGCGAACCCGCTCGACTGCAGTGCGTGTTGCAGCGGGTTGACGCCGAGCAGGGCGGCAAACAGTGACGACGTCGGCGGGAGACTGCCGACGTGCACGGCCGCCGAGTGGGAGACACCTTGATGGACCAAGCCGCTGGTAAGGGCCTTGGGTAGAGTGCTGGCCAGGCCAGCGATCATGATCGAGAAGAACACGCCGGTGGATACGGCAGTGCCGGAGTTCTGGAACGTCGAGCGCATCCCCGAAGCCACCCCGCGGTACTGGGCGGGCACGCTGCTCATGATCGACGACGTATTGGGGGCAGCAAACATGCCGCTGCCGATTCCGGTGGCGGCGATCAGCACGGCGAACGCCCAGTAGGGGAAGTTGACGGGGAGCACCATGAGGCCGATGAAGCTGCCGGCAAAGACCGCCATGCCGCCCGTTGCCATACCCCGAGCGCCGAAGTGGTCAGAAAGGGTTCCCGCGAGCGGGCCGGAGATGAGGAAGCCCCCGGTGAGGGGGAGCAGGAAGATGCCGGCCCACAGTGGCGTCTGGCTGTAGCCGTAACCATGGAGGGGAAGCCAGATCCCCTGCAGCCAGATGATGAGCATGAACTGCAGGCCGCCCCGGGCGACGGACACGGCGAAGCCGGCCAGACTGCCGGCAGTGAAGGCCCGGATGCGGAACAGGCTGAGCTGGAAGAGTGGCTGGGCAATCTTGGTCTCGATCAAGATAAACAAGGCCAGCAAGACTGCGCCACCGAGGAGGAGGCCTACCACGAGGGGACTGGTCCAGCCCATGGCGTGATGCCCGTAGGGCTGGATGCCGTAGGTGACAGCTACCAGGACGGCGCCCAGCCCGAGGGCGAAGGTGCCGTTTCCCCACCAGTCGATCCGACCCCCCTGGCGGCTGCCGGGCTTGTCGCGGAGCCGGAGATACGCCCACAGCGTCCCGAAGATGCCGACGGGGACGTTGACCCAGAACACCAATCGCCAGTCCACGGTTGCCAGCAGGCCTCCTGCCACCAGACCGATGAACATGCCCGACAGACCGGACACCTGGTTCATGCCGAGCGCGAAGCCCCGCTTTTCGCGCGGGAACGCATCGGTCAAGATGGCCGCCGAGTTGGCGGTCAGCATGGAACCCCCGAGCGCCTGGATCACCCGCCAGCCGATAAGCCATTGAGCGCCGGCCGCACCGGTGAACGGGCAGAGCGACAACAAGATGGAGGACAAAGTGAACACGACGAAGCCGAGGTTGTAGATCCGGACGCGGCCGAACATGTCGCCCAGGCGGCCGAAGTTGACGACGGTCACGGCCTGGACCAGGCGATACCCCATGATCATCCACAACAGGTAGGCGATGTTGCCCGCCGACAGCGGGTCCAGACCGATGCCCCGGAAAATCGCCGGCAGGGCGATGATCACAATGGACCCGTCGAGCTGCGACATGAACTGCGCGGCGGTCGTGTTCGCCAACACCACCCACCGATAGCGGTCCTCGATACCGGCCGTCTGCGCCGGCTCGGTCACCGGGCTCATAGGCTCTGCGCCAGGCGCTCGATCAGGGGAGCGGCCACCATCAGCCGTCGAAGCTCCCCCGGGCTGAACCCACTCGACAGCGCCTTCGCGAGCTGCTCGGCCCGGGCGTTGTGCTTGTCGCCCAGCATCCGCACACCGGCCCTGGTAATGGACAGAATCGAACGCCGCCCGTCGCTCGGATGAGGATGACGTTCGACGAGGTCACGGGCCTCGAGCGCCCCCAGCGTCGTTCCCATCGACTGCACGCTGATCTGCTCGGCCCTTGCCAACTCGGTCACCGAGGTCGGACCGCCTCGATCCAATCGCTTGAGGGCCGAGGCCTCGGGCAAGCTCAAGTCGCCCTGAGCGTGCATCTGACGAAGCTGTCGTATGAACAAGCCGATACTCATCTGCAGAGCCGCGGCAACGTCATCGACTCCTGGGTCCTCAGACATCTACGCAGCTTAGCCTTGCTAGGTTGAACTGGCAAGTTCACACTTGCTATCTAGACCCCAGGCCTTGCCGTAAACCGCAGGCGACGAGCAGCCCTCAGCCTGGTGTCGTCACCGACCACGTCTTCGTCGATGTCGGTCCCCTCAACGTCGACCCTGTCCGTTGACTGTTTTCGTCATCGCAAAGCGAATGTCCGACAGCCCAGGCGATCTCTCGCTGATCGCTGAATTTCTGGAGCCGCACACCGGCCTCCCGGCCACCGAGATACCCGGTGAAAGGTTTCGGCCGAGCCGGACATTTACGCGTCGGGCTGTAGAGCCAAAGCAGGAAATTCCCCCCCAATGAACAAGGAGCAACGCCGAAATGAAACACACGTTGAACACATGTCTGGCCGGCGCCGCCATTCTCGCCGCGCTCGCCACGTCCCAGGTCGCCGCCCCCGCGGCGAACGCCGCCGCAGCGGATCCTGCTGGAGCGGAGGCGGCGTGTCTGGTGCCCCAGTCGGGAGTCATGGAGTGCTTTCCGACTGTCGCCTTGCTCCTCGCGCAGACGGCGGTGGACGCGTTGGTCGCTGATACGTCGTGTCCGTTATATCTCTACAGCGGCGTCGACTACACCGGACGGCTCCTGGTGGTCGAAGCCCAGGGGTATTGGGTCAACCTGTCCGACTACAGCTTCGACAACACGACGGTGTCGTTCGCGGGGACCGGCTGCGGGTTCCATCTGGCCCAGAACGCGAATGGTGGCGGCTCCTGGTACCCGGGCAACACTGGCCCGTGGGCCTTGTCGCCGAACATGGGCGCCGGTTGGAACGACGCCATTTCGTCGGTTTACATCGACTAGACAGCTATGGCGGTGGACGGGGCGGAAATCGAGCGGCGCTACCGGGTCCTCTTCGACGCGGCCTACCGACCCATTCTGGCCTACGCCCTGCGCCGCACCCCCAACACCCCCGCAGCGGAAGACGTGGTGGCCGAGACCTTCCTAGTCGCCTGGCGGCGCATCGGGGACGTCCCCACCGACCCTGACACCGCGCTGTTGTGGCTCTACGGCGTCGCCCGTCGGGTGCTGGCCAACACCCGACGCGGCGACGCCCGCCGCGACCGCCTCCTGGCCCGCATACGCCAACACCGGACCGAGACCACCGTCGCGTCCCTCGAAGACATCGCGGAACGCGCCGGCCAACACCAAGCCGTCATCGCCGCCTTCGGCCGGCTTCGTCCCGAGGACATCGAAATCCTGCAGTTGGCTATGTGGGAACAACTCTCCCATGCCCAGATCGCGGTCATCCTCGACCGCTCAGTGAACGCGGTGGGTATCCGTCTGCACCGGGCCAGGAAGGCGTTCGCCGATCAACTAGCGAAAGAAGATCCCGAAACCGGACATATCGATACTGCGGGACCTCCCGCGGCACAATCAACGAACGACGACCATTGACCGATCCCCGCGACCCCGACGAGCTGCTCCGAGCAGCCAACCCCATCCACGAGACCCGGGTTCCGGCCGCCTCCCAATCGGCCCACGCCCACCGGCTGTTCGAGAAGATCACCGGCACCAGCTACCACCAACCCGCCATCCTCGTACGCCGGCGGTGGACCCGAACCCGCGTCTGGGTCGCCGCGCTCATCGCCACCGTGGGCGCCGCAGGCGGCGGGATCGCCTACGCGGTGGCCACCAGTCAGCCCACCAAGCAGCTCACCACCATCTGCTACGCCACCGCCAACCCGGCCGCCGACGGGACCGCGGTGACCTCCAGCGGCCAAGGAGCACTCCGAGACTGCGCACAGGCGTGGACGGCCGGCCAAATCGCCGCCACCCCCGCCCAAGCCCCGCCGCCGCTCATCGCCTGCATCGTCCACTCCGGCGTGGCCGGCGTGTTCCCCGACCCGGACCACGACCCCAACCTGTGCCGTCAACTCCGGCTGCGCACTATCACGCCCCAACCAGCGCAACCCGCCACAACCACCATTACGCCTCCGGCCACTCTCCGCGGCACCCCGACAACTGGGCCAGCCGCCTCCACCACGACGACCGTTCCGGTGCCCCCGGTCATCGCGGCCCGCAACACCATCGTCGCCGCGTTCCTGGCCGGGTGCCTCGACCAACCCCAAGCCACGGCCGTCGCCCGCCGCGCCCTCGACCAGGCCGGGCTAGCCGGCTGGACGATCCAAACCAACGGCCAGTTCAGTGCGGCGCGGCCGTGCGCCAGCCCGGCCTTCGACGAGACCCAACACCTCGTCTACCTCGTCCCCATCCCACCCAACCCGGCCCCGTAACCCTGTTTCGGGAAAAAATGTGGAAAAAGGCGAAAGAAGGCCCCTCGTGGTGGACACGAGTCTGTCATCAGGAGAACTCGACCGTCAACGTTTCCCACTCAACGAAAACGACATTACCTGCAGCCCGAGCTCTCAGCTGCCAGGGCAACGTCGGCGGTCCACTTCGCACTGCTCACCAGCGCGAGCAACGGATCAGTTGAGGACCCCCCGACAGAACGACCCCTAACCTTGACTACGTACACGGTCACCAAGGTCCGAAAAGAACTCGCAGCCGATGAGAGCCATTGGCACATCGAAGGGGTCTGCACACCCAACGGCACGCACTACACCCGCAAAGAAGTCGTCGACAGCATCAACAACGGCAACACCTGGAAAACCAGCGCAGACGGCTACGAAGCAACCATCACAACACTCTACTTCTGCCCCAAGAACAGCTGCGACGCCGGCCCCTACATCAAAACCAATCCCGACAGCACAAAAAAAGACAACCTCGAAAACCTCGACCCCTGCTAAGCAGACAACAAAGAACTTGGCTATCCAAGACTTCGACAACAACGGGGTCATAGTCCGCAACACAAACTCGCCGCCTGAAGGCCGATACCCGTAAGGCATTGAAGGCAGGGACAACAGCCGTGGCGACTATTGTTCCCGTAGAGTTGGCCGTTTATGGCCAGCGATGCTGTGTCAGAAGATTCATCCAGTCGCCAACACTTAAGTAGCGGTAAGCCTTTATGGCTGCCAGGCCAGGGGTGGGAATCTATCAGCGGAGACACAACACTCTCTCAGAGAGGCTAACGGGGGCCGCGAAAAGAAGCCTCGGGCATCCGACAGCGAACACAAGGGTGCAGAGGCACCCAAGGGTGTAGGGTGCAGGTCGTGAATTATCGGTTGTCCCGTGCGCTGCAGGGTGCTCGCCATGCCGGGCTGCGCATTCTTAGGGGTGTTCCGTCCGAGGGTGTCGTAGCAGATCCTCAGACCGCGGTGTGGCTGCCTGACCTCGTGACGCTCCTGTATCCGGACGTTGAGGAGAAAGAGAGCCTGATCAAGCAATCACGTGAGGTCCTTGGCAAGGACTCGGTGACTACAAGTAGCGAGTTGCGACATTTGCTGGCGAATTTCGACCGCCAGGCATTTCCATCGCCCGTGAGCGTGCGGTTCCGTCCTGAGGACATTCGGACCCTGCGGCTGAAGGATTTCTCCATCGCTCTGGATCGTCATGATCCGTCGGTGTCGGCGATCATTGCGGACCGCCTGGAATATGAGCCACACGTCGCAGCCATCATGAGGCGATACGTCAAACCTGGAATGACGGTACTGGACATAGGCGCGAATATCGGGTTCCATGCAATGTTGTTCTCCAGCCTTGTCGGGCCGTCAGGACGAGTCATAGCGTTCGAGCCAAACTCCGAAAACTGTCGTCTCATCCTTGCCACGGCAGATGGCAATCACGTGACGAACATCGAACTTCGTCCCGTAGCCCTCGATACAGATACTGGATGGACCTACTTCACGTCCCACCTTGGGTCGAATGGTGGCATTCTGCGCAAGGGATCAGTCCAATACGTCGAGGGGGGTGGATTCATCGTCCCGTGCTTCCCCCTCGACAAGCTTGTCGATTCCCCGGTAGATTTCATCAAAATTGATGTGGAGGGAGCCGAGGGACGCGTCATCGCCGGCGGTCTCGAAACTATAAGCCGATACCGTCCGGTGGTCATAAGTGAGTTCAGTGTCGAAATGCTCAAGCGAGTTTCAGAGCTAGATGCTATTGAATATCTGACATGGTTCGCCGAACTCGATTACTCCCTAAATATTGTAGAGAGTGATGAGCCCAGTCGACTCATGCCTTTCTCCTCGCCTCAAGAGCTTCTTGCTAGCTGGGGTTCCGACGAGCTCCGAGTCGCCGATCTACTGTTCCTTCCGAAAAAGGACGGTAGCTCTGCGTAACAAGGTGCGTGCCGGGAAGCGCATAGTCGCCTCAAGCACCCTTCCGAGTAACCTTCTGGTCCTTGAGGCCTGAGAGAGGTTCGACGTTGCGGCATCGGAGACGTTCCGGTGGTCCTGGCCCTTTGACTGCACACATGGACAGTCGGCGACAGAGGAGCGTAGGGCTGTCATCTCGGCACGCCGTGTTGAGACATCTCCCCGCTGCCTTACCGTGCATTGCGGCAATGTTGCCATTCCTGATCCTCGGCTGGCGGATTCTATGGACCCAACGTGACCCCGTCTTTTCAGGCGATGCCGCGCTCCTCGAACTGGCGGTTCGGAGTGCCGCTCACGGAGAACGCACCCTAGGCCCTTACTCTCGATTCGGCTTCTTCCATCCCGGCCCCGCTATGTTCTACATCCTCAGCCCCTTCGAGTTCATTACTCGCGACGCAGTGTGGGCCATGCCCCTCGGGGTCGAGGTCCTGAACGCAGTCATTGCCGCTGGCATTGTGCTGGTGGTGCAGCGATCCGTCACCACCGCTTGGCACCGAAAGGCTATCGACGGCAACGCCGACTTCGATCCTGGGCAAGAGTACCGGGCGCAGCAGGCAGGCCTCGTCGCCGGCGCAGCGGCGGCGGCAGTGATTTTAGGGTATGCCCTGGCGATTGATATTGGCCTTCTGCAAATATTTTGGAACCCGCTGCAGATCATGCTCCCCATGGTCTTGCTGCTCATTAGCGTCGTATTCATTGACGGCTGGGGTTGGCCAGCCGCGATGACGCTTGCCGCAGCGACATTCGCCTCGCAGACCGACCTCAGTACGGTGCCCGTCTCGGCCGCCGTGACTGTCTGCGGACTGATCTGGTTGGGTAAAGGACTGCTTGCTCAGCAGCGCCGACGGCGCTTGACCTCACCCGACCTATCTGCGGAACCTCCCTCCCTTTCGGGGCGGACGCACTCCTTTCAACTTGGCCCCGCTCTTCTGGCAACGCTGGCGCTTCTCGTCTGGGTGCCCCCATTGGTCCAGCAGATAACATCCCGCTCGGGCAACGTGACAGCACTGGTGCGCTTTTTTCGGACATCGAGCGGACCGAATTCTGGTTGGGGGCTCGCGATCGCCACTGTCGGTCGGGAACTCGCCGTCTTCCCCTACCGTATTGTGCGCTTGGGCACCATAACCAGGTCTACGGTGCATGGTCGTCGGGGCGAATGGGAGTTCCTGCTCTTTGTAATGTTGGCCGGGACGCTGATTTTTATGGGGCGACGAGTTCACTCCCGGGTGGTGATACGCCTGGGCGTCGTATCCGTTGTTGGTGCCATTGTTTCGGTCTATTCAGTCGAGTCGATACAAGGTCCAGTTTACTGGTATCTGACTGCGTGGATGTCGTCTGTCAGCGCCGGGCTGCTACTCGGCTGGGTCCTCTTCCTTATCGAAATGGTACCGAGAATCGGAAGACCGTTCGTTGGAATTGCCGCTCTTGTAGTCGCCATCATTGCGTCCGCCATTGGGGCTGGTACGTCAGTCAACGATAACCGTGCCTTCCCGAACGAACCCTTTTATCGGGCCGACGTGCTCGCGGCATGGAACGTCCTACGGCCAACCGTTCAACGAGACCGAGGGCAGACCCTCCTCTTGGGCGGTGACTCACCGCTGGAGCCGACGATCGCCGGCGTAGCACTCAAGCTTGCCCATTTCGGGATCAATGTCACAGTCCCAAACACACTTGTTCCCCCCTTTGGCCCTGAGGAAGCCGGGTCGCCGAAGACAAGGTTTCGTGTCCTCATCACGGAAGGAGCGCCTCCGTTGGGCTATCAGATACTGGGAAAGGTCCCTTCGAAGCTCTTGGGCGTGGCGACCGTGACAATCTCCGAGGCTGTCCCGGCAACATCATCGTCGTTGCAAACCTAGGCTGGTCCGCCGCTCGTGCGACGGTCGAATCGTCTCCTGATCAGTCGTGGTCTCGGATTGGTGGCAATCGCTGTTCGAACCAGCGGTGGGCGAGTGCTACCAGGGCGAGGTAGATCACCAGGGCCCGGCCGCTAGCGTCGGAGACGAGCAGACCAAGCCAAATCGGGACCGCGATTCCTGTGGTGACCCGTGAGATCGTCCTCTGCAAATCCGACCTGTGGCTGGCGATGCCGGTGGCCACGCTAACGCGCGGTCGATGACCCGCTCGGAACCGTCATCGATGTCGGTAGACCGCTGGAACCTGTGCGGACTGCAGACCGTGGTCGATGAGGTCGACCATCCAGGCGAAGCTGTCGTTCACATCGGCGTCGAAGCGGAATCCGCCTTCGACTTCCAGGGACGCGAATCCGTGCAGCGTGCTGCGTAGCATCCGTAGTGCGTGGATCTCCTGGGCGGGGTCCAACTGATACCCGCGCAGCACGGCCGAGAGGGAGCCGAGCAGCCGGGTGATCGCCGTGGTGAGCGGGTCGTCGGGTCCGGTCGGGGGGACGGCGTTCCCGGCCGCGTACCTGCCGGGGTGATCCTTCACGTACGTGCGCATGGCCTGCGCGGCGGCGATGAGGGCGTCTCGGCCGGCTCGGCCCTGGGTGGCATCGCGCAGGGCGTCGCCGAGTTCGGTCGCGGCGAGGACGGCGATCCGGTGGATGAGGTCGGCCAGGTTGTCGACGTGTTTGTAAAGCGAGGGGGTCTTGACCCCGAGGCGCTCGGCGAGCAGCCCCATACTGAGCTGAGTGAACCCGATCTCGTCGGCCAGCAGGGCACCGGCCTCGGTGACCGAGGCCGGTGCCAGTCCGGCCCTAGGCATGCGGCAGCACCTTGGCCATGAATGGAAGGGCCAGTGCGAGCAACTCATCGGGCGTCTGGGCGTGCGGGTAGTGACCGACACCCTCCAAGACCACCAGCTGACCGAGACCGCCGGGCAGGTCACTTATGATCGACTCGCCCTCCGCGCGCGGGTCGGCCCAGTCGGGGTCGGCGCTGCCCTCGACCCCTAAGACGGGGCAGCGGACGTTTTCCAGCTGCGCGCCAGCGTCGCTGGGCTTGGACTTGCACATCGCTTGCAGCGCCTTCATCCGGCCGGGCTCGCTCAGCTTGGCGTCGATGCGGGCTGCTTCGCTGTCCCAGTCGGAAGGCTTGGTCGGGTACGCCAGGTCGAGGTACTTCTTCCAACTCGGCAGGCTTCCCATGAGGAGGGTCCGCGTCAGATGCATGGTTCCGCTCCGGTAGCGCTTTACCCGCAGTAGCCCGCCGAGGGGGTACGACTGCGCGCGGGTAAACGGTGCCAGCTCGATGAGGCCGGAGATGAGATCGGGGGCAGTGGCGGCGGCGATGGTGGCGGCGCCGCTGATCGACTGGCCGATGATCACGGCCGGGCCGCCGCCGAGGTGGCGAACGAGAGCGACCAGATCGCCGGCAATGTCGGTGCGGCTGTAGCCGTCCCAACCGAGACTGGAGTCGCCACAGCCGCGAATGTCCACGTTGGCAACCCGGTAGCCGGCGCCAGCCAAGGCCGGGGCAATGAAGCGATAGGAGTGCCGGCTGTCACCGATACCGTTCGCGAGGACGACGAGCGGCCCCTCGCCGGTCACGTCGTAGGCGATGGTGTTGTCGCTGATGTTCAGGTGTTCGATCATGACTTCCTCCGAAAGAAAAGGCTCACTCCGTTAGGCGGCAAGCTAATAGCCTTAGCTTGCGGTGTCAGTCCCACTGGGCGTCAAGGGCAGCCGTGAGGCTGTCCCGTAGGGACCGAGCACAGCGGGGCCTTTGACGCCGGCAGGGCCTCAGCTACCCGCGGCCCCGATCATCTCCTCGCCCCGCCAGCTCCGCCGGCGGGCTTATCCGCGCCGGGACCTTTTTATCTGTGGGGGCTTTGGTCTTGTCGCTTTCGGAAACGCCTTTTCTGCGTCTGAATGCCAGCTTGTGGCTGAGTGGATGTATTTCTGGCTTCAGGGGGCCCTGTAGCCAGCACGCCGTGACGTGGTGACCGTGGTGCCAGACGGCGATGGCGGAACAGTGAATGATTTGACGGGCCGTTCGCTGCAGCGGTCCTCCGCTGATTCAAGCTCAGGTCAGTTAAACGAAACAATTCCCTCAGAAACCTCGATCCATAATAAGTCACAACTTAATGTCGGGAAATATTATCCAGTCTTGTTGCCAGGGCATCGGCGATGAGCGACAATGAATCCATACCGACGAAAGGTCATATATGGGCGCAGGCACTGTCCATGCGCCCACGACCGAATTAGGGCCGACGCGCCGCGATGTCGCGGAGAGATCCGATTCGCAATGGGTTCTGTCGTCGGCGACCGAGGTTCTCCGGGGGACGCCGCAAACAGCGTCGAGGGAGTCGCATGCCCTTCTCGCTAACTGAAACCAGCAGATCCAATAACCCATTGAGAGGACCCCGGTGATCCAGCAACCAACGTCTGTGCCCCCCGCAGGCGTCAACGATCAGCGTCTCCGCCGAGGCGCCCTCGGGGTCGTTGATATTTCGGCTTCAACGATGGCCAATATAGGGCCCGCGATGAGCTTCTTCTTCGGGTTCGGATTCCTCGCTACGACCGCCGGAGTGGCCTCGCCGCTTACGATCGTCGCGGCCGGGATCGCCATCGCCCTGCTCGGCAACACCCTCGCCCAGTTCTCCCGGGCCCAGCCGTCCACCGGCGGCTTCATCACCTTTGTAGGAAAGACATTCGGAGCGACCACCGCGGTGACCACGGCGCTCCTCGTCGCCGTCGGCTACATCATCGCGATGGCTTCAGTGATCGCCATCTCCGGGGGCTTCGTTTCGATCACCATCCAGCACTATCTCCACTGGAACATCCCGTGGGGCATCCTCACTGTCCTCCTCACGGCCGGGGCTGTCCTCATGATGATACGAGGTGTGTCGGTCTCCACCCGGCTGGCCGGCCTGTTCTTCGTCTTCGAGATGTGCGTGCTGGTCTTCGTCTCGGTGGCGACGCTCATCAAGCACTCAGGGCACCTGCTGTTGACCCCGTTCGAACCGGGCCATATCACCAATGGGTTCAGCGGCCTGGCGGCCGGCTTCCCTCTGGCGATCTATCTTTTCGTCGGCTGGGAGAACTCGGCGGCGCTCGCCGAGGAAACCGACGATCCTCGACGCAACGTCCCTCGCGCCGTCTTCACGTCGATCGGTATCATGATCGTGAGTTACGTGTTGTTCTCCTACGCCACTGTCACCGGCTTCGGATACAACGTCGACAAGCTGGGAAGCTCGGCCATTCCTTTTATCAGCGTGGCCAATGGCTCGATCGGCGTCCTGGCTTTCGTCGCTTACTTCGCCGGTATGACATCCACTCTCGGGTGCCTCATCGCCGGTACCAACTCGCAGGCTCGGCTGATCTTCAACGCCGGGCGCGAGGGTCTCCTCCCCAGTTTCATTGGCCGGGTGCACCCGGTACGGCGCACGCCGATGAACGCCATCTTCATCTTTGTCGGCATTTCGATGCTGATCATCGTCGGTTGGGCAGCGGTCCACTTGGTGACCGGCCACAGCGGCTCGATGAATCCGGTGAACTTCTTCGCCGAGTCATCGACCATGGGCACCATCCTCATCCTCGTCGTCTATCTGCTCTCCAACATCGCGTTGCCGTTCTATTACAAAAGGTTCCACCCGACCGAGTTCCGTCTCGTCAAACACGCCGTCCTCCCGGGGCTGGGAGCGGCGGCGATCATCGTCCCCCTGTACTACCTGGCTAAACCCGGCCAGCCCGCTCCGTACAATTGGTTTCCGTACGTGGCTCTCGCGGCGATCGTCGTGGCGGTGACGTATTCGATCATCCTCGTTCGACGCGACGCCGGCCTCGGGGACCGAGTAGGGTCGATCGTCGCCGACGCCTGATCCCCCTCCGCTTTGCAGTTTCAACAGGGACATGTTTGCCGTGTCGATAGTAGGGAAGACTTGACCACATGCAGAGTTCCTCGATCACCTCATCGGTCCGGGTCCGTCGCCACAGCGCCAGCTCAGGGAGTGGGGTCTACGTAGGTGCAGCGCCGTCGAGGAGTGGTCTGCGCTGGCGGAGCTGATCAATATCGCCGCGATTGGTACCACGGCCGGTTCGGGTGGGCCAGCGGGCTGCTCCCGCCCGGATCCGGAGAACCTGGCGGCGACGCCGTTGGCAGACTCGCCGCCACACCCAACCGCGCCGGCTGAGTTCGCCATGGTGTTCTACGGCATCCGGGAACTGCATCCCGGCCCTCGTTGGAAAGCACTCTACGACGCCACATGGGCCGGCTATCGGTCCTGGTACCTGAGCGAGGGCGAAAGAGGGCGCCCGAGCCTCCTCTCGGCCCAAAGGGAGCTGGCCCGCCACTTCCCGGAGTTGATGCCGACGTACGAGCAGTTGGTCGCCACAGCGGATGGCGACGAGATGACCGCCCGGATGCTCACGCTTTGGAATCCGCCACATTTTCTCCCTGCGTGTTCTCAAGCGGTGCTCGTCGGCGACACGCCCATGCTCGTCCGCAACTACGACTACCGCCCTGACCTCTGCGAGCGGGTCGTGTACTCCTCGGCCTTCACCGGCCGGCAGGTCATCGGCACTTCAGATTGCCTGTGGGGCCTGTTGGACGGCATGAACGACGCGGGCCTCGCCGTGTCGCTGGCTTTCGGCGGCCGACCGGGCAGCGGAAAGGGATTCGGGATGCCGCTGATCGTCCGCTACCTCCTCGAGACCGCCGAGCGCGTCGCCGACGTCATCTCGATCCTGGAGAGGGTGCCGGTGCACATGGCATACAACCTGACGGTGGTCGACGCCAACGCCGACGTCGCCACCGTGTACATCGCCCCGGACGCCAAGCCGGAGGTGTTTCGACACGCTGCCGCCACCAACCATCGAGGGGTGACCCCCGATTGGCCGGACCACGCTTTGCGTTTCGCCAGCGTCGAGCGGCGACAGAAGCTGCTCGACATCTTGGACCGTCGGCCCGATCCCGACACCCTGATCTCGGCGTTCCTCCGCCCACCGTTGTATCGCACGGCCTATGCGGAGGGCTTCGGAACAATGTATACGGCGGCCTACCGCCCGTTGACGGGCGTGGTCGACTATCTGTGGCCGGGATCGACGTGGCGGCGCGGGTTCGACTCCCCCGATGCGACCCACACCGCCTTCCTTGGCCAAGCGGTGCGGTGAGATGGGAATGCCCCCCCCCCCGCTTCACTGCCCGCTCACCTTTGGTCGAACCCGGCGTCGTCGTAGCAGAGGACGCCTCCGACGACGGTAGCCTCGACACGGACATCGCGGATCCGATTCGGATCACAACGGGTGACGTCCTCCGACAAAACCGCGAAGTCCGCCAACTTACCGATCTCCAGACTGCCGCGGTCATGCTCGACAAAGGCGGCGAACGCCGACCCGAGGGTGTAGGCGCGGAGCGCCTGCAGGGGTGTAAGGGCCTCCTCCGGCACGAAAGGGTTGCCGAGCTCAGTCCGCCGGTTGACCATATCGTGGATGCCGAGCAGCGGCGGCCCGGCGACCACCGGGCGGTCGGAGCTCCCCGGCAGTTCGACCCCAGCGTCAAGGAAGCTCCGGAGGCGATAGCACCACGGAGTCCGCTCAGGCCCCAGCACCTGGGCCATGGCCTCTCCGATCTCGCCGACAAAGCGGCCCTGGGGCACCGGCACCACGCCGAGCGCCACGATCCGCCGCACCTGCTCAGGGGTCGCCACTCCGCAGTGCTCGATACGGTGGCGGTGATCAAACCGGGGATACAGCTGCAGGGCCTGGGCGTAGCTGTCGAGGACCACCTCGACCGCCCGGTCGCCGATGGCATGCGTCGCCAGTTGCCAGCCGGCGGCGTGGAACCTGCAGATGGTCGAGCAAAGCTCCACTTCGCTCCTCTGGAGCTGGCCCCGGTTGCCCGGGTCGCCGCAGAAATCTTCGGCCATCGCCGCAGTGCGACCCAACAGCGAGCCGTCGGCGAACAGCTTCACCGGGCCGAGCCGGAGCCAATCATCTGCGTTCGACGGGAGAACCGCAAGCTCGTCGGGCGGAGCGGAATCGAGGTAGTCGACCTCAAACATCAGGGTGGTCCGAACGCCCAGCACCCCGCTTGCCCGGGCCAGCCGATACGCGGCCGGTTCCTGTGGGCCGAAACCGGCGAGCCCCGATCCGATCCCGGCCTCCTGGCAACTCGTCAGCCCCTCCCGAAGGTAGCGGACGTGCGCCTCACCGATTGCGGCGGCCATCACGCCGATGCCGAGTGGAGGCAAGAGATCCGACACCAGCGATTGTGCCTGTTCGAGCAGTAGGCCAGTGGTTTCGCCGGCGGCGTCACGCTCGACCAGCGCCGCCAGCTTCGGGCGGCTGGACAAGTCGATCGCCGCCAGTACCCGCGAGTTCACCACGCACATATGGCCCGACGTGTGCGTCAACCAGACCGGATGGTCACCAGCGACCCGGTCCAGCTCGAAGCGTGTGGGGTGCGCGCCCCCGATCTTGTTCTGGTCATAGCCCCCGGCGATCACCCAGGTGCCAGGAGCTTGCTGCGCTGCTCGCTCCCCCACGACGGCGTAGAGCTCCGCGAGGCTCGTCAGTGGGGGGGAGGTGAGGCGCAGCTCCGACAACGACAACCCGAACGCCAGGGTATGCGAGTGAGCATCGTGAAAGCCTGGAACCACGGGAGCTCCGCGCAGGTCGACGACACGCCCGGCGGGCAGGGCGGCAGCGTCCGCTCCGAGCGCCACGACACGGCCTGCGGAAACGGCCAGCGCGTCGGTCCGTGGCTCCGCGCCAGCCAAGGTCAGGAAATCGCCATTCACATATACGACGTCGGCGATCATTACGGCGTCGGATCGCTCACGTGCCGCCCGATTTGACCACGCTGAGCGAAGTCAGGGGAACGGGCGGCGGCGCAGGGCGGCTGGCGAAACGCTTCCTCAGCTGCGCTATCAACTCCTGGCAGCGCGGGGTCAGCTGTTTGTCCTCGGTCTGCATCCGGTTCCTCGCCACCAGAACGCCAATATCCGCACCAGGAAAGCGATAGTCGCCCGGGCCATAGACCCGGAGGTAGAAGCATTCGGTTTCGTCTTGGAGCTGATGCCAGTCCAGAGCCGCCCGACGAAAGTGCAGCTCCCCCTGGTCGTCAAGCAACCACATCCCGGTTCGGGGCGTCTCGGTGATGCGCTCGACACCCGGCCGGATTTCCTTCATGATCAGCTGACTCCACACGTCCACGGCCGCCAGCCTCATCCAGCGTTCGTTTACTTCGTCGATCCTGAATTGGTAGTCGACGTCCATGAACTCGAGAAGGTGGAAAAGGAACAGCGGGATGTCGGCATAAGCTCCAGCCGTCACGTTCGTGATGGGCGTGGCACCAGAGACGCGCGGATTGATTTCGCCGAGGTACATCTCGTCCGTATCGAGATCCACCAATATGTCGACCTCGAAGAAACCGCGGTATCCCTCCTTTCCCAGGCGGTCCCCAAGGCGTTGTACCAGCTGGAACGCTCCCTCTTGGTGCGCCTTGGAGAGCGCACCCGGGTAGACGTCGTTGCCGCACCAGCCGCCCTTGTAGGGCGTCAGCTCGGGGTACCCGGTGAGGTCGGTCATGAACGGGCCCACAACGGTGCCCTGACTGGTGAGCACCGCCTCCACCGCCACCGCCCGGTTGTTGATCCGCTTCATCACCTTCACTTCTTGGCCCACGATATTGCTTGCGTGCTTGTCCCAATCAGTCGATTGGGACAAGAAAAAGGTCGTCTTTCCCGAGTCGCCGTACGGGGTTTGCACGACGAGGTCCGTTCCGAGACCGCCGAGCACGGCCGCCTGGACAAGGGCGCCCCAGGAGTCCACGTTCACCAGCACATTCGGAACGCTCGGTACCGCAGCGTCATTGCCGAGCCGCGTGGTCGTGATCTTGGAATCGAGACGTTTGCGCAGCTCGTGGGAGGGCAGTATGAGTTCGTAGCCCTGCTGCAGGCAGATCTCCTCCGTCTGCTCGTCGATGAAGACCATCACAACCCTCGGGCGGCCACCTTGATGGGCGATGAACGCCCGCACCTCGGGGTCGGTTAGCAAATAGTTGTTTATTTCCTCCCCACTGGTGAATTCGATTGGCGGTTTTTTGGACGGCGTGAACACCCGCGGGTGAGCACCGTCCCAGGAGTCGTAATAGACGATGTAGTAAAAGTGGCGAACCCAACGGTCCAGTCCCAACAGATTGAACGCCGTCGCCCCCACGAAGAAGACGGGGTCTTCGTTTGTCCGAAAGAAGTTGCGGATCTCCGGGATGCCGCGCAAAACCCGGCGAGGGGCCCTCGGTGTGTCTCCGTCCTCCTCACGCCGATCCGGCTTCGGACCCTCCGGGGACAGGCGGTGCGGCTGGGCCGAAGAGGCATGCTGTGGTTCCAGAGCCTTGCTCACTTCGCCTCCCCCGCTCCCGTCGTGCGGGCAGCGGACCCGCGATGGTGGCTGGCCTATTCGGCTGCAACCAAACCAGATGAGCGAGCGCCTCCTGGCCTGCTCCCGAGAATACCCGCCGCGGTCGAGCCGCCGTGTGAAGTCATATGTCCAAGCCGTGAACGCTCTGTGATCCCGCGGTTCTTCGCGTCGGCGCCGCCTCGAAACCCGCCAGCGGGCCACCGACGCCGTGCGCCGACTCAATCAGCCGGTGAAGCCATCACGTTCGGTCCCGTCGCCGCCGAAGGCCACCTCTCGCACGGCGGGCTGTATCGCCAACCCGACCTGGGCCGACGTTCCGGGCTCGTTCCCGTGACCCTGTTCTTCTCGTGGGGTCATGGGCAAGCGGAACACGAGCAGGAAGGCGGCTGCGAGGGGCACCAGGCAGGCCCACGCGGTGATCCGCAGCGCGTCGGTCGGAAGATGGTGCTCGAACACGGAGAAGAAAATCGTGCCGAGGACAGCGACTCCGAGCGCGCTCGACAGTTGTTGCACGGCCTCGAAGACACCCGAGGCGGAACCGACCTCGTCCATGCTCACGCTTGTCAAGATGAACCGGAATAGCTGCCCGATGGTGGCACCGACACCGGCGCCGACGAAGAAGAGACCGGGGACGAGATCCCAGCTCGAGGCGGTGCGGGCACCGATGAGCATGACGGCGAGCACGGCTGCGCCGGCCGCGATCAACCCGATTCCGATGTGGAGCAGGTGACGGCCGAGCCGTTTTACAGCCGCGTTGGAGGCGAACATACCGAGAATCATCCCCGCGACCATCGGTGTCAACGTCAGGCCGGCATGGATCGGTGACCACCCTTCGCCGAGCTGCCCGTAGATCGAGATACACAGGAGGAGCCCACCGAAGGCGCCGAAGAGGGCCAAGGCGACAGCGATGCCGCTCAAGTAGGTGCGGTTGGTGAGCAATGCCGGTTCGACCAGCGCGTTGGCGCCGAGGCGCCGCTCATAGCGCAAGAAGACGAGAAGGAACACAGCGCCGACTGCCAGCATGGCAAAACACCACGCCGGCCAGCCCGCGGTCCGACCCTGGATCAGGGGATAGATGATCCCTACCAGCGCCAGCCCGACGAGGCCGACGCCACCGACGTCCAGCTTGACGTTGGGATGACTCGCACCAGCGGGCAGCGACCAGACGGCGAGTACCAGGGCAAGCACGCCGATCGGCACGTTGATGAGGAAGACCAGGCGCCACCCGATACCCCAGAGGTTCGCATCGATGAGCGCACCGGCGAGGATCGGCGCCCCGAGCATCGCCACACCGGTCGCCGGACCGAACAGGCCCAAGGCCTTGTCCATCTCAGCCTCGTCGTCGAAGACCTGCTTCATCAAGCCAAATCCCTGAGGGATCATCAGGGCCCCCAAGCCCCCCTGGAGGACACGAAAGGCGATGAGCACACCGATCGTCGGCGCGGCCGCCGAAGCAGCCGAGAACAGCGTGAAGCCCGCTGAACCGACGAGGAACAGTCGGCGACGGCCGTAGATGTCACCAAGTCGCGCCCCGGCGATCAACAGCACTGCGAACGCCAGGGTGTACGCAGCGCTCAGCCACTGCAGGGTGCTGGCACCCCCGCCCAGGTCGCGATGGATCGATGGTCCCGCAATGTTGACGATGGTGGCGTCGAGCAGATCCATGGTGGCGGCAGCCAGCACCACGGCCGCCACCACCCAGCGCAGCCGGTATGAACTCGTCGCGCTTTCGGCGTCGGCCGGCGAAACGACGGGAATGGGATCAGTGGGATCAGTGTCCATGAGTCCTCCCGGACAGGGATGAAGTCGCTATTTCGACCATCATACGTACTAAGTTCGAAGGTAACGAACTAAGTTCTATCAGAGTGGAACGATGTTCGTCAAAAGGGGTAGGCTCAGCTGCATGTCCGTCGATCCGAAACAACGACGCGCTGCCCGGCACGCCCAGCCGCCCGACCTTCCGGCGCCGCAGACGCGCCGGAAGCCGCCAATCACCGTCGCTCGGATCACCGATGCAGCACTGGAGGTCGTAGCCGCCGAGGGCTACGACGCCCTGACGATGCGCAGCGTGGCCGCCGCCTTGAACACCGGACCGGCCTCGCTCTACGCGCACGTCGTCAACAAGGCGGACATCGACGAGCTGCTCATCGGCCGACTCTGCGCCCAGTTAGCCCTTCCCGAGCCCGATCCGGCCACCTGGCGCGAGCAGATACTCGACGTCTGCGCCCAGATCCGCGACCAGTACCTGAGGTTCCCCGGCATCTCCCGTGCCGCCCTGGCCATGGTCCCCACCAACCTCGACGTGCTGAGGGTCAACGAACGAATGCTCGCCATCCTTCTCGCCGGCGGCATCGAGCCACAGACGGCCGCCTGGGCTATCGACGCCCTCCTGCTCTACGTCAGCGCCTACACACTGGAGACCTCCCTAGTAACGCTCAGACAGGCGGATCACCACGACGACTGGATGGTCAGTCGCGACGAGTTGATCCGCCGGTTCACTGCGCTGCCCCCGGACCAGTTCCCTCAGACCAGGAACTACGCCGCTGAGTTGACCTCGGGCACGGGACACGAACGATTCGACTTCACCCTCAGCCTGATCGTTGACAACCTTCCTCAGCGTCGGTCGAAAGCCCGCCGCAGCGGATGAAGGCCCAGCCATCGCGCTCCAACCTTTCATTCCCTACGCATTTTCATCAGGATGGGGAGTCTTGTGGGCCATGGCGACTTTCCGCCCCGTTCCTGGGTGTTCTCAATCCATTATCGGAAGCCCCCCAACGTCACGGTACCCTTTTCACTCGACCAGATAGGTCCGTGGGGCCGTGTGCCCCAACCTCCAATCGGAATCTTTCAACAAAACGCCGGCGGAGCATGGGCCATGAACGACGAAGGGGGCTACCCGTTTCCCTGTCCCGCGCCGGGAGGAGCAGCACCCGGACCGAATAATGGCGCTCTTCCGCCCGAAGTCGTGAAGGCCTGGCACCGTAAATACGAAGCAAACTGCGCAAACGTCATCTACCCCATGCAGCCAAACTAAGACGCGAGGCGGTTCATCCTGCGATCAGCCCTTTATACGCGCGCACGCGAGCATCGTCGCCTTCAGCGCCAAGGTAGTCACCGGCTCGCTCGTCAGTAGAGCTGAAAAGTAACAAGACGAGAGACACCGGTGATGGCGTCTAGCGGACCGTGTCACTGCTTGCCATCTGATCCGGTAGAAGTCCGGAGAATCAGAAGGGGCCTCGGCGACCGAGACCCCTTCTGAACTGCATCTTCTTGGTGGCGGGGGTTGGATTTGAACCAACGACCTTCGGGTTATGAGCTGCATTTTGACCGTTATTGGGCTGTATTAGGCGATGCTAAATAGTGCCTCTGAGCTGCAGTTATACGATCCCGATATATCGGTTTATGCTGCTCTGTGATGACCTTTTCTGACCCGTCCGGTAGAAGATCCGGTAGAAGAATTCAGGGTTGTAGGACCGGCCATTATCCGGATCGTCGATTGCGAGGCGGCCGAGTCGGTGACGGAGCCGGTCGACGGGTCGGACCCGTCCCTTGGTCCGCCATTTCGTATTCGAACGCGTCGAGCAGTTGGAACAGCTCCTCGCTGGCCCATTCGCGATCGCGTCGACGGCCGACTCGTGTCTGAACGACCACGCCTGCTTCCTGTAGCCGGTTCAGCGCGGCCCGTGCAGCTGTTGGCGTGACGTGGTATCGGTCGGCGGCGATCTCCGCGCTGACGATTGGTTGGGCGGGTAGGCCGACGATGATCTTCCTGGCGACAGAGTCGGAACGTGGATTGCCGGCCCGACTGATGAGCTCGCCGAGGAGGCTGTTGATCTGCTCCCAGAGAGAATGGGTCGCGGCCGCCGATGCGGACAGAGCGTCAGCGAAGCTCCCGATCCAATCGTCGGCCCGGCCCTCTCGGAAGTCGACCAGACCGGCGATGTAGCGGCGAGCGGAAGCAGCCAGGACGACACTCACGGGAGGGACGAATAGCGGGGTCAATGAGCGGCGGCGAAAGATGACATGAATCAGGCAACGGCCCGTGCGCCCGTTGCCGTCGCCGAATGGATGGATGGTCTCGAACTGGGCGTGGGCTACGGCGGCTTGGGCGACAGCTGGAAGATCGTCGCGGTTCACGAAGTTCACCAGATCCTGGAGCAGTTCAGGGACCCGATCCGGCGGAGGGGGCACGAATGCCGCGTCGGCGGGACTCGTCCCCCGTCCACCGATCCAGTTCTGGTCCGTGCGGACGATGCCCGCAAAGCGGGCTTCGCTGGTTCCCTCCAGCAAGACCTGATGAATGTCGAGCAGGTCCTCCAGGGTGAAGTCCGTCCCTGCGATGCCGACACGGATCGCCCGCTCCATTGCCTTCACGTTGTTGGCGACCGCTCTCGCCGTGCCGTCAGCGGCGAGGGGTTCGTACGCGGCCAAGGCGACGCGCTTGTTGGAGGCCCGAAGACCCTCGATGAATGATGAGCCAAGCGCCTCCGCACGAAGCAACGGCCCAGCCAAAGCCTCGAGGTCGTCGCCGACGCCGGCTTGCTGCAAGTTCGCGATGGCGGCGGTCGCCTGCACTACGGCTTCGGCGGCACGGCCGGCCAGCGGCTCGTCCCACTCTGCGATCGGGTCCGGCACGTAAGCCTGGAACCGGAACGGCCGGCGGTCTCGCCTTGATCCATAACCTCCGCCCTCCCAGAAGCAATCAACGAGCTCAGGCATCAAGAATCCTTCCGTTACTGCCGGCAGTACGAAAGGAATCCTCATCTTCCTTTCGTATCAGTATCCTTTCGCACTCGGAGCCGCTGCGCAAGGAAATAGAAATAACCTTGCGTAACGGATGCAACCTCGCTCGGCCGTCAGCCGGAAGCAGCTGAAGGAGTCGCGGCCCTTGTGGCCAGCTCCCGAACCACATCCCGCTGATCAAACTTGTTCCGAGAACGCGCCGTCTCTGACGGCGGATTGCCGAGGGCCCGCCAGGGCCCTCGTGTCTTTCCCAGGTCCAAGAGCGGCAGGCTGCCAGAGAAAAGTTCCGGCGCCGGGACGCCGCGTACGCGACCATCGAGACCATGACCGTGTGGTTCACCGCCGATCTCCATCTCGGCCATACCAACATCATCGACTACTCCCATCGGCCCTTCCGGGATGCCGACTCGATGAATCGCGCCCTCATCGAGGGCTGGAACGAGACCGTCGACCCCGGCGACGAAGTCTGGGTCCTCGGTGACTTCGCTATGGGGAAGATCGCCGACACTCTCCCGGTCGTGGCCGAACTGCACGGGCGGAAGATCCTGCTCGCCGGAAATCACGACCGATGTTGGACCCACGACCGACGCGGCAGCGGCTGGACCGAGAGGTACATCGAGGCTGGATTCGGGGAGATCCGCCAGGGCACGGTTCGGCTCGGGATCGGTTCCAGATCCGTCACGGCCTGTCACTTTCCCTACCAGGGCGACAGTCACGACAAGGATCGGTTCAGCGAACACCGACCGGCCGACAAGGGCCAGTGGCTCCTGCACGGTCACGTCCACGACAAGTGGCGCCAGCGGGGCAGGATGATCAACGTCGGAGTCGACGCCTGGGAGTACCGGCCGGTGAGCGAAGCGACTCTCGCCGACCTGATCTCGAAGGGTCCCGTAGACGCCGCCGCCAACAAAATTGGGTCATCGCATCCTCCGATTTCGGTGGACGTTCTCTAGAACGCTTTGTTCGCTGTCTGAGCGAACGGCCGGCGAATAGAGAACGACCCGCCTGACTCCTTGGACCATCGACACGGACACGAAGCGGAAGTGAGCCCCGAACACCATGCTCGGAGGCTCTCCCTTTCTACCGCGTCCGGCAGTAGGTCCTGTAGAAGAATCAGCTCCCCGAGACGGGGCGCAACGTCCTACTACGACGCGCTATCGCGACCGATGGCGTCGAGAAGGTCCGAGGCCAGGATCGCGGTCTGGAGAGCAACCGTCTCCGGCTCACCGATCCCTTCTTCAGTACGCCCCGC